>Ga0207416_1000396_pt1 | contig 77385 bp, 69 predicted proteins | sample PaiPotPPM11metaG_FD_184107 | JGI IMG/M metagenome (GOLD analysis project Ga0207416, IMG submission 184107) | Iron sulfur acid spring bacterial and archeal communities from Banff, Canada, to study Microbial Dark Matter (Phase II) - Paint Pots PPM... ... | reverse complement strand
GGGGTATACATCCCGGCGGTGTCGGCGGGAACAAACCGGGTCTGGCCTACTTCGGGCATCTAGGGCACCTCAGTCGGGGTTGATGGGGCCGAGGCGGCGTGGAAGCACCACCCCAGCCCCCAGAAAGGAGAGCCCCCGCGGGGCGACGGGGCTGGTTTCCGCAGCAGTCCCGCCGCCGCGCCAAGAGCGTTCGTCTGGTCACAGTCGTTTCCTTTTTGGCCATCAGTTCATGAACATGAAGAAGCCGCTGTTGTCTGGAGAGCTGAGCGGTTGGAGCACGACGATTCCGGAGGCGACCAGCCCTGATCCGGACTCGGAACTGCACGTGTATTCCACGTCCGTGGATCCGCCGCCGTATCCGCCGATCAGGTAGTCGGCGAAGGCACCTCGGTCCGACGATGGGACTTGGTTCGCCCCGATGACGTTCGTGGGCGACCCGCTCGACCAGGTCGCGGACACGTCCAGGGTCGAACCGAAGGCGTTGTACAGAGACCCTCCTCCGACGATGAGATTCCCGTAGGCGTATGTCTCGCTGGGGCTCGTCACCGAGGTGAGGTTCGAGCCAGAGGTGACACCATCCGTGAGCACCGGCGAGCTCGCTGTTGGGCCACCGCTGAACACCCCGACGACATAAGAGCCGCCCGAGCCGCTGTAGGTGGGCACGATGGTGGCGTGCCCTGAGGAGCAGTTGTACCCGACGAATATCCACAGCAGCGGAGCAGTGGACGATTCGACCGGATTCAGCCAGGTGGCGCCGGCGCCCGAAATGGAGACCGACGCAGTCCCCTGCATCGAGATCACGACGATGATCGTGTCGCCGGTTTGGGTGTTCTGAGGCAGGTTGATGTTTCCGCCCGATGAGGGGAGTGCCCCTGCGCCGTTCCAGTTAGGACTTTGTGGTGCCCAGCTCATGCGCTGGCCTTCTGAGCTATCAGCGACGCGAGCACCTCAGGTGGGGACATTCCGGCCCAGAGTTTGTCTGCGCCGACGTCATGCCTGGGGACGCCTTTCGGCTGCGGCGTGCGAAGCCAAGCACCCATGCGCACCCGCGGCGGCCGGACCGTGGTACTCATGCTGAGTTCCCCGCCGCTGCGGGCCTCGGGAATCTCAGCAGGTCGCGGGGGTAGAACCCTCGGAGCGGCGGGGCTGGCGAATCTTCGAGTTGGGGCCCCGGCCCAAATTTTTCAGAACCACCTAAATCAGGCTCTAACGAGCCCTCCCACAGTGGTGCAATGTACCTGCCCGCTGAAAGGTCAACGGTCTGTGCATTACCACCTACCTCCGTCCTCCTACCACCTACCTCCGTCCTCCTTACGCGCGCGAGACGGGTATCCGAAGGGGTATCGGATGGGGTATCCGGAAGGGTATCGAGGCCCCACTCTTGAGCCAGCTCGGGGTACTCGGCGGCCATGCTTCGGCGGATCCGTTGCGAACGCACAGTCGCGAGCGACAGCCTGGCTCCGATGAGAACCTTGGGAGAGGTCAGCACCCCGTCCCAGCGCATGAATGTGCGGATCCACAGCTCCTGCTCGTCGTAGTCGATCACCACGAATCGAGCCTTCTCCAGGATCTCTAAAAAGGCGGAGGGTGCAGCTATCCCAAGAGGACCCTCCCACCGAACCTCCCTCAGCGCGATCACCCCACAGAGACCTAGATCATCCTGTTCCAGCAGGAACTGGTACAGCAGCTTGGCTTCGACGGGCAGCGCCACGTAGTCGGGATCACTCCAGATGGAGCACTTGATTCGGGCTTCGGTCCTCATGCCGCAGCCTCAGCCGGTCCGGGGGCACCTGGTCGGAGCAGCGACTCGTACGACCGGCGCACAGAAGCAGCGACCGAGCAGTCGGGTCCGCAGCCGTCGAAGCGGCACGCGGCCTCCACGCGAGCGAGCTCGAGCGCGGCCAGAGCTAGACGGTCGGCGCCGGTGCTAGGATGGCTAGGAAGCGGCTGGGATGCCACTGGTGATGGCCTCCGAGTCGCTTCGTTTTATGGTGCGGATCTTGGCGGCTCGCGCCTCTGCACTCCGCAAGGCCAGCCGCGAGAAATATGCTCTGCGTGCAGCCTCAGGGTTGGGGTAGGCGTCGAATTGCCCTAGGAACTTTTCTCGGGCGGGCGCAGTCTCGGTCGCGCGGTCGGCGACATTGGCCCACCGACTGAAGGCGGCAAGGCGAGCGCGCAGCGGCTGGAGCTCGGGAGTGGTGGAACTTACCGGCACGACGGACCCCGGCGTTTCCTCGGGCTTCAGCCAGAGATACACCAAGCCGCATCGGCTAAGACGGACTGCCAGCGCAGTCCGGCCCCAAAGGTTGGGAGCGAGCCGTCGTACTGGGTCAGGATCTTAGCGCACAGCGGGCCTAAACACAAGCGGCGGTATGAGCGACCTTCGCTTCCCTACCGAATCTGGGGTCAGACGAGGCGCCCGTCGACGTCGAGCCGACTAGGGTCAAGGACTCGCTCGCGGTGACACTCTGGACACTCGACCCTGGCCGGCAGTTGCGGGTACGGCGCGCTCGCGCCTGCTCGGAGCACAGTCGTAGTTCGCCACCCGTCTGTGCCACCACGCTGTTGGACTTTGAGAATTCCCGGAAAGTGGCGCGGGAGGGGACCCTTACCTCGCTTCCTGCGTCGCGTGGCGAACTCTGAGAGGCGCCAGACCCCATCTGAAGTCTGCTGATATCCGAGCGGCAGCCCGACCCGTGGCTCAGACTCCTCTTTGAAAGCGAGGCGGCCAACTACGCCGCGGCATTCGATGACCTTTTCTGACCGCCTGAAGCTGCAGATGATGTTGCGCCGACGTTCGACAACGTCGTCGTGTTCTTTTGACCCGACCCGCGCGTAGTCGCCCTCGGCCGGCGGTCGGTCCGGGGCAAATCCCGTACGCGCATCATGGGCTTGCTCGGCGAGCTCGCGGTTGACGCGCTGGTAGATGCTCTCCTCGGTCATAACCGATCCGCCGGACTCAGAGCCTTGTGCGCGTCACGGGCCCGCTCTGCGGCCCTGCTGGCGGCGTAGCGCTGCAACATCGTGCGGCTGCGCCAGCCGGCCAGCGCCATCAGGTCGCCCTCGTTCCCCCCACTGGCGAGCCAGCTGTGTGCGAAGGCGTGGCGCAGGCTGTGTGGGTGCAGATGCTCGATACCGGCGGACCTGGCCCGCTTGTACACGATGTCTGACACCCCCGAGCGGGTCATCGCCCCGCCATGGCCGAGCCATAGGGCATCGAGCCCGGCTAGTCGGTGCTCGGGACGCTTTCGCAGGTACCTGTTCAGCGCCAAGGTGGTGCGCGTGCCCAGGGGAAGCACCCGTGGACGTCTCCCCTTCCCCAGCACTCGGACCGCTCTGTGCTCCAGGTCCACATCGTCTAGGCGCAGCAGGGCCAGCTCCGACAGGCGGGCCCCGGTGTCGATGAACATCAGAATCACGGCGGCGTCGCGCCGGTCCTCGAAGGTCTTGCCCTCGGTGGCCTTGAGCAGACGACGAAGGTCGTCCTCGGTTGGGACCGGCGCCAGCTCCTCCGGGATGGCCGGAGGCCTCATCCCCGCCATGGGCGAAACCTCCAGCTCCCCCTCGGCGACCAGCCAACCAAACCAGCGCAACAGGCCTCGATATCTCGTGGCCGCGGTGCTGGGCCGGGCTGTGCGCTGCTGGTCGGCCAGGTAGGTCGTGACCATGTGGCGGGTGATTTGTTCAGGCCGGTCCGGCCAGCCACGTGCAGCGGCAAACCTCAGGAAGGAAGCAGTCGAGTGGCCATAACTGGCGATCGTTGCCGGGCTCTTCCCCTCCGCCTCCATCGCCAGCAGGAACCCATCCCGCAGCAGACCGAGGTCACTCGACACCACCGAGAGGCGCCCTGACACGGCTCCGATTATAGCGTCCACTTATGTGCTCGTGCCACGCTGTACGCACACCCCGAGCTGTGCTATCGTCCACTTATGCGCTCGCGTGGAGATTACTGGAGCCCAGGGCGGGGATTGAACCCGCGACCTCTTCCTTACCAAGGAAGCGCTCTACCACTGAGCTACCTGGGCCGACCGCCGCCCTGCCATTATCCGGGAGGGCCGAGTATCCAGAGCCTACGGATAATACCCGCACAAGCGAACGGCACCTTCGATTGCGCCGGCCCTAGTTCAGTGGAACGGTGGATGATCCCAGGAGGGGGCGCGATCTACCGACCTTCCAACGCGGCCAGCACGCGTAGCGGATCTAGATAGTCGCGCCAATGCGACACCTTGCCGTCCTTCACCGTGACCACCGAGATGTATCTGTTTCTGTACGAGTGACCAGTGGCGACGACCCGGCCTTCGGACGCGTATTCGAGCACCACCGTGGAGGTGGGGTCGGAGCGGTGTACGCGCAAGTCGTAGCAGCGGTCGAGAAAGAACGTCGAGCCATACCCTCGGAACAGCTCGATGAGGTTGTCACGACCGACGACGTGTCGGGGGTAGTCAGGCACAGTGATCACGAAATCGAAGGCGACGTCGTCTGCAAGAAGGTTGAAGAAGTGGTCTCCTTGGGCGACGCCTCGCAGTCCCTCTTCGATGATGCGAAAGAACGGGTCCAGGGCGCGAAAGTCTTCAGGGTCACGTATCAATGGCACTGCTCCTCTTCAGCTCCCTCGGCTACAACACTCCCCTGCGCCTCGCTGACAGCCGCGGACCAGGAGGACCGCGATCCCGCTGCTAATCACCAAAGCCTGGGAACAACGCTGCTGGCGCCCTAGAGTTGTCCACGGCGAGGTAACGCCTGTGTCCACGAGGTCGTGAGACGACAAGAGTGGGCGGAGAGGGATTCGAACCCCCGTAGGCGTAAAGCCAGCTGATCTACAGTCAGCCCCGTTTAACCACTTCGGTACCCGCCCGCGCCGGAGTATACCGATGGGCCAGCGCTCGGCCCGGACGGTTCGTGAAGTCGGCACGGCGTTGCAGGGGAGGATCTGGATTGGCGGACAAGGGACGGGCTGTGCGGCCTGAGGTCGAGTTCTCGACCTTTGAGAAACTCGACATACGCTGCGGCGTCGTGCTCGAAGCGGAGTCGTTCCCGGAAGCCCGCAAGCCCGCGATCAAGCTGAAGATCGACTTCGGGCCCGGCGTCGGCATCCGCCAGTCCAGCGCCCAGTTGACCCTGCACTACACACCTGAGTCGCTGGTGGGGCGGGATGTCCTGGCGGTGCTCAACTTCCCGCCCCGGCGGATCGCAGGGTTCCCCAGCGAAGTCCTGGTGCTGGGCCTCCTCGCGTTAGACGACCCCGGAGATGTGATCCTAATTTGCCCCGACCGACCGGGCACCAAGGGCAGGCGCCTCGGCTAGGCGCGCTCGCCCGCGCTCACTCGCCAAGGTGGTGTCAGCCGCAGGAAGTAAGATCAGCAATGGGTAAGCGATGGACCGCCCTTGGGCGGAGAAGGAGATGGCGATGAGCATCATGCGTCGGATGTCCGACCTGTTCCAGCAGAAGGCCAATAAGGTCCTGGACCGGGCAGAGGACCCAGTCGATGCCCTCGACCTCTCATATCAAAAACAACTGGAGTCGCTGCAGCAGGTCCGCAAGAGCGTGGCCGAGGTTCTGACCTCCGAGAAGCGACTCGAAATGCAGGCGGACCAGCTGCAGCAGACTCAGCAAAAGTCCCAGGCCCAAGCCAAGCTCGCCCTCCAGCAGGGCCGCGAGGATCTGGCCCGGCTGGCTCTGACCCGGGCCCAGCAGGCCCAGGCCCAGGCCGACGGCATGCAGCAGCAGATCCAGCAGCTCAAGGACCAGGAACAGAAACTGGAGCTGACTGCGCAGAAGCTCCAGGCCAAAGTCGAGTCCTTCCGCACCCAGCGCGAGACCATCAAGGCCCAGTACTCGGCCGCCAAGGCCTCGACCCAGGTCGGGGAGGCGGTCACCGGTCTATCCGAGCAGATGACCGACGTCAACCTGATGGTGGAGCGCGCCCAGGACAAGACCCAGCAGATGCAGGCCCGCTCCGCCGCCATCGACTCCCTGGTCGACAGCGGCACTCTGGACCAGATCGGAGTCTCGTCTGGTGACGACATCGACCGCCAGCTACAGGGCCAGCTCACTGACTCCCAAGTTGACGCTCAGCTGGCCGCCATGAAGCAGGAGATGATCGGGACCACCGAGACGGCGCCCAGGATCTCAGCCGCCTCCTCCCCTACCCCGGCCGAAGCGGTCCCCGCCAGTCCCGCACCCAGCGACACTCCCGATGACCAGAACATCGTCGTCCGCATCTCGGGCGAGGACCAGTACCGCCTCAACATCGCCGAGCGACCTCAGCTCGAGCCCTTGGACGAGACCCTCAGCAAGGCCATCGAGGGCCAGGACCAGGATGCCTACTTCAAGGCCCTCAGCGACCTGCTCAACTTCGTGCGCTCCCACGGCAGCAAGCTGCCCGCCGAGTCTCTGGTCTCGTCTGACGTGGTCCTGCCTTCAGAGGACATGACCCTGGACGAGGCCACCAAGCTGCTGTCCGACGGCGGCAACGTGGTCGAGGCGGGGGCGCAGGCCGGAGCCTAGTCGCCCCGGGCTAGACCGGCACCCCCCAGAGGGGGAACCAGGAACTGAGGTTGGGTTCGACCGGCAGATCCTCCTTGACGATCGCCGCCAGCCGCATCTCCTCGGCGTTGTCGCGCAAATGGTCGCCGTTAGGGAGGAACGGGTAAAAGGTCCCCTGCTTGTAGCCATAGATGAAGTAGACCTTGCGCTGGTCCTGCTTGAAGGGGAACACCGACGCCAGCAGGCAGTCCCCGAGGCCTTCGTCGATCAGGCCTTGGGCCACCCCGTGCAGGGCCGCAATCAACCCCTCGAAGTCGGAGCCGCTCACGACCATCCACTCGAACCCGAGGTTGTCTTTGATCTCCTCGACCTTGAGGGCGTCGCCGGGGGCGGTAGTGTCCTGCACTTGGAGCATCCCCACGGTGTCCTTCATCAGTTGGTCGAACCGCCCGGCCGGGAGCGCTTTGAAGACGACTCCAACTTTGCCAGTCGACTCCAGCGAGGCCGACACCTGGAGGGTGATCAGCGCCGTGCTCATGGCGAAGACCTTGTCCTCGTTCGGCTTGGGTAGCCGAGTTCGTCCCACCAAGGAGTCGAGGAAGCCCATCGCCGACTCACTCTAACGAGAGAGTTCGGCCTCCAGCTCCCGGAGCTTGGCCAGCCGATGGTCCAAGGACGGATGGGTGGAGAACATCTCCGCCAGGCTGCCCTTGCCCATGTGCACAGCTGGAAAGATCATCAGGGCGTTCGCGGTCTGGACCTGGCGCAGGTCTCGGGTTGGTATACGGTTCATCGAGCCGCTGATCTTCTGCAGGGCCGAGGCCAGCTGAGCCGGCTCGCGCGTGATGATCGCCGAGCCTCGATCGGCGGCGTACTCGCGATAGCGGGACAGGGCTCGGATCAGCACGAAGCTGATCGCCCAGACCACCGCCGCCACCAGGATGATCAGGATCATCCCCTGCCCTTCGCTGGCTCCGCCGCCGCGGCCACGGCCGCCGCCGTAACCGCCGCCCATGCCGAAGCCACCAAACATTCCGAACCACATCCCCGACTGCACCAGCAGCGCGGCCACGGTGGCGAAGAAGCTGGCCATCGCCATCACCTTCACGTCCTTGTGGATGACGTGGCTGAGCTCGTGGGCCAGGACCGCCTCCAGCTCCTTGGGTTCGAGCTGGGTAAGAATTCCGGTGGTCACACAGACCACGGCATGCTTGGGGTTGCGACCCGTCGCCAGGGCGTTGGGCACCGGGGACGGAATCACGGCTACCTGGGGCATGGGCATGTCGGTGATCTGGCAGAGCCTGCCGATGATGTCGAAGAGCTCCGGCTGCTGCTGGGCAGTGACCAGGTGGGCATGAAGGCTGTTGAGCACCAGCTTGTCGGAGTAGAAGAACTGGGCCACCAGCAGGACCGCCACCACGATCACGATCAGAGCGATCGAGACATGGAGGAGCAGCAGGACCCCGACGAAGGCGAGGTAGACCACCGCGAGCAGAAACAGCGCCAGGAACATCCGGGCTGTCAGACCGAAATCGGCGCCTAGCTTTCTGTGCATACGCAACCTATATACCCGTTTCTGGCCCGATCACGCCGTTCGGCGCTCCGCCTTGGACTGGCGAGCGGCCAGCTCTGCCTAGCTCAGGCCCGGGGTTACGCCCTGGTAGGCGCGCCAAGAGGCGGCGTAGGGGCCCCCGCTGCGGAGCAGCTCCGCGTGAGTCCCGGACTCGACGGCGCGGCCGTCGGCCACCACCACAACCAGGTCGGCGTCCACCGCGGTGTGGAGACGGTGGGAGACGGTCACCACTGTCCGTCCCTCCAGGACCCGGCCCAGCGATCTCTCCAGCCGGCGGGCCGCCCTGGGGTTGAGCAGCGAGGTGGCCTCATCCAGGACCAGGGTGTGGGGGTCAGCCAGCACCAGCCGCGCGAGGGCCAGCTGCTGCGCCTGGCCAGGACTTAGGCGGGTACCGCCCGAGCCGATCGGGGCGTCGAGACCGCCGGGCAGCTGGGCCAACCACGACTCCGCCCCGACAGTGCGGAGCGCGCTCTCCAATTCGCTGTCGGCCGCTCCGGCGGCCGCCAGTCTCAGGTTCTCCCGCACCGTGCCGCTGAAAACATGGTGCTCCTGGGTCAGCAAGACCACCTGGGATCGCGCGCTCTTGGAAGCGAGGCGATGGACATCTACTCCGCCCACCGTCACTCTCCCCCGTCTGGGGATGTACACCCCGGCCAGCAGCAGCGCCAGGGTGCTCTTGCCCGAGCCGCTAGGCCCGACCACGGCGACCCTGCTCCCAGGCTCTGGTCGGAGGTTCATTCCGTGAAGGACGTCGTGCTCGGGACGGTAGCCGAACCTGACCGACTCGGCGTCGAGCTGTCGGTCCCGCGGCTCTGCCTCGGTCTCGGGCCGGCGCTCGACCTGGCCGACGCCGATCAGTCGCGCCAGGGAGGCACCCCCCAGCTGGAGCTGATCCAACCAGCTGAGGATGACGTCCACAGGTTCGATCAGCTGCTGCGTGTAGAGGGTGGCCGCCGTCAGAGCCCCGATGCCGAGCAGGCCATCCGCGTGCAGCACCCCGCCGATGGCGACGCACAAGACCAGCGGGACCAGGTAAGTGGCCTCGCTCACGGGGAAGTACACAGTGCGCAGCCGCAGGGTGGCCTTCTCCGCCCAGATCCAATCCCCGATGGCAGCGTCGACGGTCTCAACCCGGTGGCCGCCGAGGCGAAGGGCTTCGATGGTCCGTCCAGCTTCGACTGATTCTTGGATCAGCCCATTGACTCGCCCCTGGTTGGCCCGCTCGCGCAGGTACGCGGAGGGAGCCCGATGCAGGTACCAACGCGTCGCCGCTGCCAGGATCGCCGCTGCCGGCAGCAAGGTCAGCGCCAACACCGGCGAAGTCCAGATGAGGGCGGCGACGGTGAGCAGCATCGTCACGGCAGCGATCACTATCTCGGGCAGGGCGCGCTGCACGGTCTGGGCCAGACCGTCCACGTCCGATGTGGCGCGGGTGATCAGGTCCCCGGTTCCGGCCCGCTCGACCACTCCCAGAGGCAGCTCCAGAACATCGCCGAGAAACTGCTCCCGGAGTCGGGTCAGCACGCGGGCACCCAGAAGGCCACCGCGACGACCGGCCCACCAGGTGAGCAGTGTCCGCACGATCACTGCAGCCAGGAACACCGCCAGCACCGGACCCAACACCCTAGCCACGTGGTGTTCGGTGGCGGCCTGTACCACGACCCCCAGAGCCCAAGGCCCAACCAGACCTGCCAGGGTCGCCAAGCCCTGCAAGACCAGCAGCACGACTGTCGCGGACCGCTCCTTGGCCATGAGCCGCCGCATCGCTGCCATCACCTGTCGGCCCGAGGCGGTGGGAAGCAGATGCGACATGGCTGGATCAGTCATCACGCCAGCTCCCGCTCGAGCAGCGAGCGGTAGGCGGGGTCACCCGCCAGCAACTGGGTGTGGCTTCCCGACGCGACCAGCGCCCGACCTTGGAGCACGAGCACTTCGTCGGCTGACTCCATCAGCATCGGGCTGGTGGTCATCACCACCGTGGTCTGGCCTGAGCGGAGTTCCTTGAGGTTCGCGGCCATCATCGCCTCGGTCTGACTGTCGACCGCGCTGGTCGGCTCTTCGAGGACCAAGATCGGCGCCCCAGTTCTCAGGGCTCGAGCCATTACCAATCGCTGCCGCTGTCCGCCGGAGACCGACCGGCCTCGTTCCGGCAGCACTTGCTCGAGGCCCTCGGGAAGGTCGGAAATGATCTCATCCGCCTCGGCCGCGTGGACAGCGCGGGGCAAGGTGGGCCGGGACGCGCCCGATGCCGGTGCGGGCGGGTCAAGGTTGTCTCGCACCGTGCCTGCCAGCAACGCCGATTCCCGGTCGACGACCAGGATCGTTTCGCGGACCAGCTCCAGCGGCAGAGCACTCAAGTCCCATTTCCCGAGAGTGACGCTCTGGCCCGCTGGCGGGTCGGAGTAGCGCCCCAGCCGATCGGCCAGGTCGGTGAGCTCGTCTGGGTCACTGCTGGTGATCGCCACCAGCCGCCCGGGCTGGATACGGGCACCGCTAAGCGAGTCCTCTAGCGTGCCGCCAGCGAGCTCGGCTACCGAGGGCAGGCGCCCCGCTCCGGGATCACCCACCGGCACCAGGCTGCGCTCCCGCTCCAGGACGGTCAGGACCCGCCCCGCCGCCACCCGGCCTGCGCTCCAGCTCTGAGCCGCCTGTCCGAAGATGCTCAAAGGCAGGAGCATGAAGGCGGCAAAGGCGTAGACCGTGACCAGCTCACCGGGACCGACCTTGCCCTGCGCCGCCATCCGCGCGCCGATCCAGGTGACCGCGACAAGGAAGCCGCCTGGCACCAACGCCTCCAGCGCGGTGAGTACAGCGACCATTTGGGCGGTTCGACTCATCGTTGTCCTGACCCGCCCCGCCGCCAGGGCAAACCTCGAGGCGAACATCTCCTCTCCGCCCAGGCCCCGGAGCGCCCTTAGGCCCACCACCACGTCGACGGCTTGGTCCGATGCGGCTGAGATCGCCGCACGCTGGTCCTGCTGGCGACGGGCCAAAGGTCGCAAGCAGGCCAGCAATGACGCTAGGGTCAGCGGTCCACCCACCAGCGCTACCAACCCGAAGGCCGGTGCCAGAACGAACATCACGGCGGTCACCCCCACATAGGTGACCGCCGCACCCGCGAAGATCCCGGTCATGTCGAAGGCGAAGCCGATCCTGTCGACGTCGGTGGCGCTGAGGCTGGCCACCTCGCCAGCCGCAACCTGGCGCGCGAGCTCCCCGCCCAGGCGGGCGGCGCAGCGGATGATCAGCTGCTGGGTCCGGGTGGCGGCCCGCAGGTAGTTGGTGACTGCCCGGCGGTGACGCATGATCCCGAAGAAGGCGGCGCAGAGTCCAAGAATCAGGATTACTCCGCTCCAGGCCAGCACTTCGCCGGCACGGCGCTGGGCCGCAGCGCCAACCGCGTCCCCCAGCACTATCGGGATCGCGGCCAGGCAGCCCATCCAGAGAACGCCGTAGCAGGCGGCGGTGATCAGGTTCACTCTCTGGGCGCGGGCCAGCCACCACAGGAAGTGGTCTGGTGATCGGAGATCAGGCTTACCCGGATCGACAGCAAGAAGGGGGCGCAAAACTAGGTTCTCTCAGTGAGGTCCAGCGAAGATCGCGGACCGCTGCAGGGGACGGCAAACAGGGGGCGGCTGCTCGCGCGAGGTGAACATCTTACGCAGCTGAGCCCAGAACTCACCACCCCGTGGACAACAAGAGGAACCCTGCGTCTGTCCGCAGGTAGCTAGGGCTAGGGGAAGGGCTGCAGGACGGGCGCTAACATGGCCCCGACGCCCGTGGCGGGCGGCCAACATCGAAGGAGATCCCCGAAGCGATGTTTTTGGGACTGGACATTGTCATCGGCGTGGTGGTGCTTTTCGCCGCCTCGCGCACTTCGGTGGGTCGCCGGACCATCAACCTGGCTCAGCAGAAAATCACACATCTCCTCGACCGCGCCGAGAACCCCGTCGAGGCACTGGATCTCTCCTACCAGAAGCAGCTGGAGGCGCTGCAGCAGGTTAGACGGGGGGTCGCCGAGGTGGTCACCTCGGAAAAGCGGCTGGAGATGCAGGCGGCCCAGTTGCGCCAGAACCAGGAGAAGCTGCAGGGCCAGGCCAAGTTGGCGGTACAGCAGGGCCGCGACGACCTGGCCCGTTTGGCTCTCACCCGCTCTCATGCCGCCGACACCCAACTCCAGTCCTTGGACCAGCAAGTGCAGCAGCTCAAGGCTCAGGAGCAGAAGCTGCAGACCACATCACAGCAGCTCCAGGCTAGGGTCGAGGCGTTTCGAACTCAGCGCGACACCCTCAAGGCCCAGTATTCCGCGGCCCAGGCCTCAGCTCGAATCGGCGAGGCCGTGACCGGGATCTCGGACCAGATGACCGACGTCAACATGATGCTGGAGCGCGCTCAGGACAAGACGTCGCAGATGCAGGCCAGAGCCGCCGCCATCGATCAGTTGGTCTCGTCAGGGACGCTCGACGCGATCGGCAGCTCCGGAGGTGACGACATAGACCGGCAACTCCAGGCGGGTGCCACGGACGCCGCCGTCGAGGCACAACTCACGCAGCTGCGCCAGGAGGTGCTGGCCCAACCGGTGGATCAGCAGCGTCTGGGAGCGGCGGACCCGTCGACGGATCCACCGAAAGAGGGAGGTTAGGAGATGGAGCACGCAATCGGATTCATCGTCATTGGATTGGTCGTCGGCGCCCTCTACATCCGCAAATCCCGAGCCATGGGTGCCATCATTCGCGTCGTCGGCGCCTTGGTAGGCTCGCTGGCCGCGGGGTTCATCTCCCGCAGCATCCTAGGAAGCGGCTCGACCGCGGGGAAGTACGGATCGTTCGTGATCGCACTGGTGGCTGCGATCGTGATCGGAGGTCTGGCCGTGGTGATAAGCAACTCCTCAATGGCCGGCGGCAACCGCTAACTCACCTTGACCGCCGGGACGATTTGATCGAGCAATTCTGGGTCGTACCACCCATCAGCTCGGCCTTGTAGCCAGATAGGCGGCCGCGGCCTCAGCGTCTCTAACCATCCGCTCGATCAATGCCTGGTCATCCACGAACGTCTCCTGCGGGCGCAGCCTTTCTAGCACCGAGACCAGCGCCAGTTGACCGTACAGCTCACCGGGATTGTCCAGGCAGTGGACTTCGAGCTGGCGCTCTGATCCTCCAAAGTGGGGACGGTTACCGATGCTGCCGACCGCTCCGCGCACGACCCCATCCTCGAGGGTCAGCTCCATCACGTAGACCCCATCGGGAGGCAGCGCCTGAGCGGGTGAGAACTGGACGTTGGCGGTGGGGAAACCCAGCCGACGGCCCAAACCGTGGCCGTGAACCACCTCTCCGAGCACTTGGAAAGGTCGGCCCAGCATCTGCCGGACCTCTGCCATTGACGACTTCGCCAACTGGGTCCGGACGGCGGAGCTGCTGACCTCGACTCCCTTCCAGCTGACGGCGTCCACGAGGGTGACTTCGAAGCCGGCCAGTTCGGCGTAGCTCTGGATGAAGTCGAGCTTGCCCTCCTCCCCCTTTCCGATTGAGAAGCTAGGGCCGACGACCATGGTCCTGACGTCCAACCGCTCCCGAACCCGCGCCATGAACTGCGTTGGGCTCATCTGCAGGATCTCGGCGTCGAAGGAGATTACCCAAAGCTGGTCAACACCGTGCTCCGCCAACAGCCGCCGACGCAGCTCGAAGGTGGTGAGCAGGCCCAGTCCAAGCTCAGGGTCGAGAACTGTGCGGGGGTGGGGTTGAAAGGTGATCGCCACCAGTGATACCCCCAGGCTGAGGGCACGGTGACGGGCAGCCGCCAGGATGGCCTGATGCCCGATGTGAACTCCGTCGAAGTTCCCCAAGACCAGGCAGCTGGCAAGTGGGGAGGCGTCGAGTGGCTGGTGCCCCAGTCCGAATTCGGCCTTGAGGCTGGCTGCCTCAACCACTGATCGGAAGCAGAACCTTGGTGGGTCGAAACCGAAGCCCAGTCACCTCTCCCAACGCCACCAAGCGGCCATCCGGTCCGTGCGCTCTCACTTCCGTGCCGGGGGCGCCGGCCTCGACCGGGAACTTCGGGGACTGCTGGACCCAGACCGACTGGCCACGCTGCACTGCCAGCGCTCCCGCAGGGAGCAGCTCGATCCGAGGCACCATCTCCAGGGCCAGCTCGGGCGGCAGCAGAAAGCTTCGCGGATCCGGTGACGCCATGAGATCGTCGAGGCGGACGGATTCAGCGATCTTGAAGGGGCCGTATTCAGTGCGCTCCAGCCAGGCCAGCACCCCGCCCACCCCAAGCCGCTCGCCAAGATCGGTCGCGAGCACGCGCAGGTAGGTGCCCCGGCCGCAAACCACCTCAACCTCGACCTCAGCCACCTCACCCGGTGAGAACGAGCGCAGGCCAATGCTACGGATCTCCGCAGGCCGCGACTGACGATCCACGGTGACGCCTTGCCTGGCCAGCTCATAGAGGTGGCGGCCCTGATGACGGACCGCCGAGTGCATCGGTGGTACCTGCTGCACGATGCCCACAAATTGCTCCAGTGCTGCAGCGACATCGGCCACAGTCAGGTGGGCCGCCGACTCCGACCTCCGCACCTCGCCCTCGAGGTCGCCGGTATCGCTGACCTCGCCAAGCCGAAGGCGAGCGTGGTAGGTCTTGGGCTGACGCAGGATGTATTCGACCAGCCGGGTGGCACGGCCAACGCAGAGCGGCAAGACGCCCGAGGCAGCCGGGTCCAGGGTCCCCGCATGACCGATGTGGCGCTCACCCAAGGCTCGGCGCGCCATCTTGATGGCCGCGAAGGACGTCATCCCCTCGGGCTTGGCCAGATTGAGGAGCCCGGTCACCACCGGCTGGTCATTCTTCATTCGGCCCCGGCTGCGGTCGGGAGCGATCGTGGTCACTCCTTGGCCTCTAGCAAACGTCGCGCCTCCGCCAGGACGGCGCCCTCCACCTGCCCCAGGGGCCCCCGCACCTCGGCGCCGGCTGCGCGCCGGTGACCGCCCCCACCGAAGGGTGCGACCAGCCGATACGCTTCCACAGCTCCACGAGTGCGGACACTGACCCGGGTCAGGCCGGCCTCCGCCTCTTTGAAGAGGATGGCGCAGAGCATGGTGTCGAGTGTCTGGAGGATGTCGATGATGCCCTCGCTCTCCTCCATCTCGGCGCCGCTGCGCCGGAGCATCTCCAGGGTGACCTCGCTCCAGACCAGCCGCCCACCGAGCTCGTAACGCGTGGCCGCCGCCGCCAGCGCTTGCAACTTGAGCGTAGTCTCGGGCCGCGATTTGTAGCTGTTGTGTGCCACCCAGGCTGGGTCCGCCCCCAGCCGGGCCAGGTCCGCCCCCAGCTGCAGAACCTCGGCGGTGGTGTTGTCGTGGCGGAACCCGCCAGTGTCGGTGAAGATGGCGGCGTAGAGGTTGGTCGCCGCCTGCGGGCTTATGTGCGCGCCCCAGGAGCGGAGCGCCTCGAAGACGATGACTCCAGTCGCGGCTGCGTCCGGCTTGACCAAGGAGATGTCGCCGAAGCCATCGTTGCTGGCGTGGTGGTCGATCACCACCGTCATCGGAGCCCTCTCGATCCGCTCCCTGAGATCGCCGAAGCGACCGGGGCTGCCGGCATCGAAGGCCAGAGCGACCGCTTCCGCCGGAGCCTCGCGCTGGTTGACGGCCTCGTACCCCGGCAGGTAGGAGAGCCCTCGCGGGAGTGGCTGAGGAGCCCAGGGGAAGGCTCGCTTTCCCTGGTTGCCGAGAAAGTCGGCAAAGGCCAGCACGCTTCCCAGGGAGTCCGCGTCGGCGTCCTTGTGGGCCACCAGCAGGAAGTCCTCATGCCCCAGGACGGTCTGGTGGATCTGCTCCAGCACCTCAGTCATGGGGCATTTCCCGGCGGATTTTGCCAGCTGGGACCTCCAGCTCCTGGAGCAGCTGGCTGACTCTGACTCCATAAGGAATGGAGTCGTCCAGCCTGATGTCCAGCCTAGGTATCCGGCGCATGTGCTCCAGGCGTTCTCCCAGCAAGTGCCGCAGGTATCCGGTCATGCCCCGGAGGACCTTCAGGGCCTGGTCGCGCTCGGGCTGGTCACCCAGCGCGCTGACGTTGACGCGGGCGTAGGAGAGGTCGGGCGCGCAGGAAACCGAGACCACCGTGACCAGCGAGAGCCTTGGGTCCTTTACGTCAGCGGAGATGGCCAGGGCCAGCTCCTGGCGGAGCTGGACGTTGATCCTCTCCAGGCGGTGGCTGGCGCTCTGGTCCCGGGCCAGCTTCACCATGGTCTCAAGTCCTCAGCGTCGCGGATCTCAGCGGTTTCGCTGTTGCACCACATAGCACTCGAGGACGTCCCCCTCGGCGAAGTCTTGATAGTCGCCCAGGTCGATGCCGCACTCGTAGCCCTGGGCCACCTCGCGGACGTCGTCCTTGAACCGACGGAGCGACACCACCAGGGTCCGGTGGATCTCCTGACCCTCCCTCTGAACCACGGCCAGCGACCCACGGGTGATCTTTCCCTCGGTCACCTGGCTGCCGGCGATGATGCCCACCCGGGGAACGCGGATCCGGGCCTTGACCTCGGCTCGGCCCTCGAAGACCTCCTCAAAGGTGGGCTCGTGCAGCCCTCGGATCGCCTTCTCGATGTCCTCGGTGATCTGGTAGACCACGTCGTAGGTCCGAACGTCGATGCCCTGGCGGTCGGCGAGTGCCTTGGCTCCTGGGTCGGGGCGGACGTTGAAACCGATCAAAATGGCGTTGGCTGCGGTGGCCAAGTCGACGTCAGCCTCGGAGATCGGTCCCACCCCGTCCGAGACCAAGCGCAAGCGCACCAGGGGATCTGAGAACTTCAGCAGGGCGCTGCGTAGCGCCTCCAGCGAGCCTTGGCTCTCCGCCTTAACAACCAGGTCGAGGTCGCGAACGCCTTCGCCGGACTGCTTGCTGAGCTCTGCCAGGCTGACCCGGTTGGCGTCGGTCCGTCCGGATCGGACCGCCAGTTGACGCTCCTCCGCCAGCGCGCGCGCCTCACGCTCCGACGCCATCACCAGCAGCCGATCGCCTGAGATCGCGACCTCAGGCAGCCCGGTGACGAGCGCTGGCAACCCGGGGGTGACCTCCGCGGTTCGGTGGCCGCGGTCATCGAACAGCGCTCTGATCCGCCCGGCCAGCGCCCCCACCACGAAGTGGTCCTGCACTCGCAGAGTGCCCTCCTGAACCAGCACGCTGGCCACCGGGCCCTGGCCCCTCTGCAACTGGGAGTCGATTACCACCGCTTCGCCGGGTCGGTCCGGGTTGGCGCGAGGTTCGCCCAGGTCGCTCACCAGCAGGATCATCTCCAGCAGGTGGCCGATGCCCTCGCCGGTCTTGGCGGAGACCGGCACCGAGACCACGTCGCCGCCGAAGTCCTCGACCACAACCCCGTGGTCCGCCAGTTGCTGCTTGACCCGATCGGGGTTGGCGTCGTCGCGGTCGATCTTGTTGATCGCCACCAGCAGGGGTACGCCCGCGTTCTGAACGTGCTTGATGGCCTCTACGGTTTGAGGCATCACGCCGTCGTCGGCTGCCACCACCAGGACTGCCAGGTCGGTGATGTTTGCCCCCCGGGCGCGCATCGCGGTGAACGCCTCGTGTCCAGGAGTGTCGATGAAGGTGATCTTGCGGCCGTCGCGCTCGACGACCGACGCCCCGATCCGTTGGGTGATACCCCCGGCCTCGCCGCTCGCCACCGATGTCTCCCGGATCGCATCCAACAGGCTGGTCTTGCCATGATCCACATGCCCCAGCACGGTGACGACCGGCGGCCGGGTCTGAAGATTCCCGGCCTTGTCGTCAACCTGGAACTGGTCACGGTCCAGCATGCGCTCCACCGGAGCCGCCACGTCGGGCTCGGCGTCTGCGATCTCGATCTCAAGTTGCTCGGCCACCAGTCGCGCCGTACCCGCGTCGATGCTCTGGTTGATGGTGGCCAGGATCCGATTCTGCATCAGCACCTTGGCGACCTCGGCGGGCGAGACCCCTAGAGCTTCGGCGAGCGACTTGACGGTGAGATTGGCGGGCAGGGCTGCCTGCTTGACCTTGGCGATGAACGTGTCCTCCTCAGAGTGGGGGCGTGACCGCGCTAGCTTGGGGGCGGCGGGGCGAACCCGAGATCATACCTTCCACCTCCTCCGCCAGGGCCAGGTGATCGATGAACTCGCGGCTGACCCGCAGAGCGCGCCCTAGAGCGCGGCGCCGCCTGGCTGCCTCCCAGCACGTCATCTTGGCACACAAATAGGCTCCGCGCCCGGGTCCACGGGCATCGCTGCCCTCCAGAACCACCCGGGAGCCGTCCCAGCGCAGTCGCAGCATCCCCGCTTGCGATGCTTGGGCTTGGCAGCCGATGCAGGTCCGGATCGGCACTTGGGCCACGCCGCCAGTGGCTACGACTCCTCCCCCAGAGGCCGGATGTCGATCCGCCACCCCGTCAACCGGGCCGCCAGCCGAGCGTTCTGTCCCTCCTTGCCGATCGCCAGGGAGAGGCTTTGAGGTGCAACGCGAGCAGTGGCCCGGCGGGCCACTGGGTCGAGGTCGACGGAGTGCACCGGAGCCGGCGCCAGCGCCCGTGCCACCAGCTCGGACGGGTCTGCGGACCACTCCAGGATGTCCACCTTCTCACCGTTCAGCTCGGCCACCACCGACCGGATCCGCACCCCCTTTGGTCCGATACAGGCACCTTTGGGATCGATGCCCTGGCGGAGTGACTCCACCGCAACCTTGCTGCGCTCACCCGCCTCACGGGCGATAGCTCTCACCACGACCGTGCCTTCGGCTAGCTCGGGAACCTCAGCCTCCAGCAGACGCCGCAGCAGCAGGGCATTGGCCCGCGAAGCTCGAACCTCGAGCACCTCTTCGCCGGCCGCCTGGCGGGACTCCATCAGTACCACCCTCAGGTGGCGTCCCCGAACCAGGCGCTCCCCGCGGATCTGCTCTTCTCGGGGCAGGTACGCCTGGAGCTCCCCCGCCCGCAGAAAGGCGGTGCTGCCGTCTAGGCGCTCGACAATGGTGTCGACCAGCAGCCCTCGGCTGGCCTCCGCCTCGCCTTCCAGCCTTCCCTTCCGCGCCTCTCTCACCCGCTGGCCAATGGCGGCCTTCACCAGCCGGGCAGCCCGGGCCGCCACCGCCTTCGGCAGTTGCGCCGGTTGCCGAATCCATGACCCCACCTCCGCGCCGGGGTCGAGTTCCAGCGCCTGCTCCAAGGAAATTTCGGAGTCGGTGGCCGGCTCGCTCTCCACCACCATCCGGGTGATCTCCACCAGCAGCTGCCCGGTCTCGGGATCGAGCCTGACCTGCACCGGGGGCGGGCTTGCCTCGAGCTGCGACCAAGCGGCGGGGATGGCTGCCTCGATGGCAGCGACCACGCCTCCGCTTGGCACTCCGTGGTCCTCGCGCAGGGTCCTCAACACCTCGCCCAGCTCCCCGGCATGAGAGTTGGGCTCTGCGGCGGGAGGCGGCTCGACCACGGTTTTCATATGTCGACCACCACCTGGGCCTGGGACACCTGCCTTCGGTTCACCCGCCAAGCCCGCAACCTTCCTCCCCTGGTGCGGCGCACCTCGAGATCGAGCTCCTCCGGCCCCAGACCAACCAGCTTGCCCTCGACCACGGTCTGGCGCTCACCATCCTCGACCGTCAGCCGGACTCGACGACCCAAGGCGGTGGCAAAGTCCCGCTCGCTGGAGAGGGTGCGTTCCGCTCCCGGCGACGAAACCTCGAGCGCGTAAGAACCGGGAAGCAATTCCTCCCTGCGGTCCAACAGCGCCGATGCGGCTTCGCTCAACTGACTGCACTCGTCGACGGTGACGCCGCCAGGACGGTCAACCGTAAGACGGAGCACCGCACGGCCCTTGCCTGGATGCCAGGACACATCCAACAGCTGCAGCCCCAGTTGCCTAGTCACAGGCTCCAGCAACTCCCCAACCGCCTCCGCCGGCGACGCTCGGACCAAGTTATGTCAGCCTCAGGTACGCGCCGGTCCCGACCTTCACCGGGCCCATCACAGCCTCTGCACCAGGCTGCCTCTGTAGCGGGATTCTAACGTTGGCGCTGCGCGCGCGGTCAGTGTCTGGTCGCGGTGGCGGCTCCCGCGGGTAGGCGCACTTCGCTGCGACGCGCTGCGCGGCGGTCCAGCCCGCGCCACGCCGTGAGCAGGGTGGCGGCGTTGAATATCGAACTGTATGTGCCGGTGGCAATACCGATCAGCAGCGCCAACACGAAGCCCTGAATCGAAGACCCTCCGAAGAAGAAGAGGGTGAGCAGCACGAAGACCACAGTCAGCGAGGTATTCAGTGAGCGCGTCAGCGTCTGCGCGATTGAGAAGTTGACCACCTGATCGAAGCTCATTCGCGCTCCCTGAATCCGCAGGTTTTCCCGGATCCGGTCGAAGACCACGATGGTGTCATGGACCGAGAAGCCGACCACGGTCAGGATCGCTGTTACGAAGAGCGTGTTCACCTGACCGAGCAGGCTGAAATGACCCAAGATCGCCCAGATCCCGGCCAGGACGAAGACGTCGTGGAGCAAGCCCGCCATGGCGCAGATGGCGAACCGGCGGGCGCTGATCTGGGTGCCGGCAAAGCGCAGCGCCAGATAGCCGGAAATAAGAATCGCCGCGACGATCACCAAGAAGACGGACCCCACCACCAAGCTGCTGGCGATGGTGGGTCCAATGGTGGTGACCGACTCGGTCAGTGGGTTGCCGGCGCTGTCCTTGGGCAGACCTACATGATTCGCCTCCGCCTTGACGATGGCGGCCAGCTGACCTTCGCTGATGGGCAGCGTGGTGATGACGTAGCTGCTGCCCGCCTGCACCACCGTGGCTCGGCTCTTGGGATCCGCCTTGAGCGCGATTGTCTGCACCTGGGCCGCGCTGGTGTGATGGCCGGGTTTAATCGTGATGCTGTCGCCACCGGTGAAGTCGATGCCCAGGTTGAAGCCGGCGATCAGGATCCAGAAGATCCCCGGCAGAATCACCACCAGGGACGCGGCGAAGTACCAGTTGCGGTGGCCGACCACGTCGAAGCGTCCGCCCGACCTGAAGGTCCTGGCCAGCGAGTCCAGGGGCATGATCCGGGTGTAGAGCGAAGGTCGGCGGGCGAAGGCGAACCAGCGCTGGACGTAATGCAGCAGTGAGTGGGTTATGACGATGGCGGAGAACATGCTGGCCGCGACCCCGATGAACAGAGTCAGCGCGAATCCCTTGACGTCCGATGAGCCGAAGAAGTAGAGGACGGCGCAGGTGATCATGGTGGAGATGTTCGAGTCCCGAATTGCCGGCCAGGCTCGCCTAAATCCGTACTCGGTGGCCAGCTCCAGGGGACGATCGGCGCGCAGTTCTTCCTTCATGCGCTCAAAAATGAGCACGTTGGCATCGACCGCCATGCCGACGCTGAGTATGAATCCCGCCAGCCCGGGCAGCGTCAGAACCACCGGGATCAACTTGAAGACGGCCAGCACGATCGCGGCGTAGAAGATCAGGGCAATGCTGGCCAACAGGCCGGGAAAGCGGTAGTAGAGCAGCATGAAGATCACCACCAGCAAGAGCCCGAAAGCTCCCGCGTCGAGGCTCTGCTGCACCGACTGCTTGCCTAGGCTGGCGGACACCGAGCTCGACTGCACGATGGTGATCGGCGCCGGCAATGCGCCGGCGTTGAGGTCATCGACCAGTTGGGTGGCGCTCTGGAACGTGAAGTTGCCGGTGATCTGGGTCTGGTTGCTGCTGGGGCTGGCGACGGCCGGCGCGGTGAGGACCTGATCGTCGAGAAAGATTGCCAACTGCGCCGTCGGCGGCGCCGACGTGGTGGTACCACCGTTGGCACTGCACCCAGGGTTCTTGGCGCAAGCTGCAGTGGTCAACCTCGACCAAACTGACGCACCCTGACTGTTGAAGGTGATGTTGACGGCATAGCCACCGCCGGGCGCGCTGCCCACCGCAGCCGCACTGACGTCGGAGGCGGTCAGACTGGGGACGATCTTCCAGTGGTAGGCCTGTCCGGTGCTGGCGTTGATGGGATAGTAGAGGGAGTTGCTGAACTGACAGCTGCTCTTGGGATGGGATGGGGGCCAGCAACCCGCGGGTACCAGCTGCTGCTGGTCGATGCAGGTCTGAGTGGTGCACAGCCCAGGTGAGTTGTTCACCGTCGGTTTACCAGCCACCGGTACCGCGAAGTGGAGCTCCGCGGTCTGTCCCAGGGCCGTCTCCGCTTTGAGCAGACCAACTCCCGGCAACTGCACCAGGATCTGGTCGGTGCCCTGGGTCTGGACCTGAGCGCCGGACACGCCCAGGGCGTTTACGCGGTGCTCCAGGATGGTGAGGGTGTCTGCCTGGGCCTCGACCAGAGTCCGGCCCTTGGGCAGACCGGCCGTACAGCCCTGGGGATTGCCTGGTCCCTGGCAGATCTGGATGGTGAGCGACGTACCTCCTTTGAGGTCCAGGCCCTCGTGGATGTAGATCGGATTCCCCAAGAGGGTGGGCTGCTCACCTTTGGGAAGAGTGGCGGTGGGGCCGGTGTGCTTGACCACCACGTTGTAGATCGGCCCGAAGGCGTCGATGAAGATCGCTCCCACGACCACCAGCAAAAGCAGGAGCAACCACCATCGGGTGATCCGGATCATCGGTGCGGGCCTGCTTGCCTGGAACTCACCTGCATTTGAAGACTCAGATATTAGGGGGCGGCGATGCGGGGACTTCGGCTACCGATTCGAGCTTCAGCCCTGCACCCCTTGGGCGAGCTGGTGGCGGCGGCTGTCGGTGAAGGCTTGCAGCCGCCCCGACTCGATGGCCTGGCGGGCACCTTCCATCAGGCGGCCCAGGTGGCGCAGGTTGTGGAGGCTGAGCAGGCGATGCGCCAGGATCTCCCCGGCCAGGTAGAGGTGGCGCAGATAGGCGCGACTGAAGTTGGAACAGGCTGGGCACTCGCAGTCAGCCTCCAGCTGGCGTGGATCATTTCGGAACCTTGCGTGACGAAGGGAGATGCGGCCGTTGGTGGTGAGCGCGGTGCCCGTCCGCGCCAGGCGAGTCGGCAGGACGCAGTCGAACAGGTCCACCCCTCTGGAGATCGAGTCGAGCAGATCCAGGTCTGTTCCCAATCCCATCAGGTACCGAGGCAGTTGGTCCGGCAGGTGCCGGATGCAGGCGTCCACGGCCGGATGCCTCACCTGGGGAGGCTCGCCCAAGACCAACCCGCCCAGGGCCACGCCGTCGAAATCGAGCGCCGCAATCGCCTCCGCCGACTCGGACCGGAGACCGACCTCGAATCCGCCCTGGACAATCCCGAACAGGAGTGCGTCGCCGGTGTCTACCTGTCGACACTGTGCCGCCCAGTGATGGGTGCGCCTGGTCGCCATCTCTGCCAGTTCGGCCGCAGTGCCGAAGGGCACCGGTTGATCAAGGACCATGATCACATCACTGCCCAATTTGAGCTGGCCCTGGACCACCCCCTGCGGGGTCAGTCGGATGGTGGCGCCGTCGTACGGGGAGCGGAAGGTGACCCCTCCGTCGTCCAGCTCGATCAGCTCCCCCAAGCTCACCACCTGGTAGCCACCGCTGTCGGTCAGGATCGACCCCGACCATCCCATGAAGTGGTGCAGCCCCCCCATCTCCGCAATCAATTCAACTCCAGGGCGCAGGGCAAGGTGGTAGAAGTTGCAGAGCAGCATTTCCGCACCGGAGTCCGCCACCTCCTTGGGGTCGCAGGCTTTGACCGACGCATGTGTGCCCACTGGCATGAACGCCGGCGTCTGAACCTCACCGTGGGAGGTGCGCAGGCTGCCGCGACGTGCCCCACCGTCCCGCGCCGAGATGGTGAAGATCTCCTCCGCCCTCATGCCTCACGCCACCCGAACATGCAGTCACCAAAGCTGAGGAAGCGATAGCCATGCTCAAGCGCGTGGTGATAGGCGAGCTTGACTCGATCCCCACCGTAGAACCCACTCACCAGTACCAGCAGGGACGACCTCGGTTGATGGAAGTTGGTGAGCAGCCCATCGACCACCTGGAATCGGCTGCCGGGGCGAAGATAAAGCTCGGTCTCCCCACTCCCAGACCGCACTCCCCCCTCGCCATCCGGGCTCGACTCCAAGCAGCGGACAGCCGTGGTCCCCACCGCCACAACCCGGCCGCCGTGCGCCCGTGTCCGATTCACCAGCGCCGCGGCCGCAGGAGCTATGCGGAATCGCTCCGCCGGCATCGGGTGCGCCTCAATTGTCGGAGTGCGGATAGGCGTGAAAGTGGCTATGCCCACCTCGAGCTGGACACGGCAGAGAGACACGCCACGCGTCTCCATCTTCCGAAGCAGGGCGCGGGTGAGGTGGAGCCCCGCGGTCGGGGCCGCCGCCGACACGGCTGGGCCTCGGGAGTACACCGTCTGGTATCGCTCCGAATCGTCGAGCTGCTCCTTGAGATAGGGCGGCAGCGGCACCTCGCCGATTGCATCTAGACTCACCCCGGCATCGAGCTCCAGTCTCACCTCCCGCCCGGCCGCGTGACCCTCCCAAGCGACTTCCACCGCAGCCCTCCAGCCCTGACCCGCCAGCACCGCCCCAGGGCGCAGGACCCGGGCGGGTCGCGCTAGCGCCCGGTAGCGGCCGGAGGGCAACTCCCTGAGGAGCAGAAGTTCGCCCGCCCGCTCGGCCACAACACCCCGGAGGCGCGCCGCACGTACCCGGGTGTCGTTGACCACCAGACAGTCACCGGGCTCCAGAGCTTCGGGGAGGTCGCTGACCTGGGAGTCGAGAAGACCTCCGCCACGCTCCAGTACCAGCATGCGACTGGAGCTGCGATCGACTAGGGGCTGCTGAGCGATGGCCCGGGTTGGCAGCGCGTAATCGAACTCCTCGGTCGGAGTCCCTGGCGACTCAGTCCTCACCGGCAAAGAGATCAGCCGCGGTCGCCATCACCGCACCAGGCGCGCCTGCCGGGACCACCAGGCCCAGGTGGCGGTACGCGTTACCGGTCACTATTCGACCCCTGGGCGTCCTCGCCAGGAGTCCGAGTTGGATCAGGTACGGCTCCAGCACCTCCTCGATCGTATGGGGCTCTTCGGAGAGTGCAGCACCCAACGTGCCCAGCCCCACTGGACCGCCCCCGAACTGCTCACAGATCAGCCGCAACAGACGCCGGTCGGAGGCGTCCAGACCCTGTTCGTCGACCTCGAGGAGCTGAAGCGCTTCCAGCGCCAGCTCCGACGTCACCGTGCCGTCGCCTCGCACCTGCGCGTAGTCGCGGACCCGGCGCAAGAGGCGGTTGGCAACTCTCGGGGTGCCTCGCGATCGAGCCGCGAGCAGACCGACTGCGTCATCTGCGATCGGCACCTGTAGGAGGCCGGCCGACCGCCTGACGATGGTCGCGAGTTCTTCCTTGGTATAGAACTCAAGCCGGAAGCTGGCTCCGAAGCGGTCCCGGAGGGGCGCGGAGATCATTCCCACCATGGTCGTGGCGCCGATCACCGTAAAGCGCTGCAATGAGATGCGCAGGGCTTGAGCGCCGACTCCCTTGCCGGAAACGAAGTCGAAGGAGAACTCCTCCATCGCCGGGTACAGGCTCTCCTCTACAGCTCGCTGCAGCCTGTGCACCTCATCGATGAAGAGGACATCACCCTCGCCCAAGCTGGTGAGGAGACTGGCCAGCGCACCCTGGAATTCGATCGCCGGGCCACTAGTGACACGGAGGTTCACACCCGTCTCGGCGGCCACGATGTTGGCCAGGGTGGTCTTACCCAGACCCGGTGGTCCGGAGAGCAAGAGATGCTCGATCGGCTCCCCCCGCGAACGGGCGGCATCGATGAGGATGCCCAACTGCTCGCGAATCTGCTCCTGGCCGACGAACTCACTCAGCCGTTTTGGCCGCAGCTGGCGATCTATCTCCGGCTCATCGCTGGCCGCGGAGGACGCCAGTACCCGCTCGTCACTCATCAAGCCGAACTCCCTATCTGGCCCAGATGCTGCAAGGCGGCCTTGACCACACCCTCAATGGTCCGCCCAGCCGCTGCCACGCCGTCCTTGTCGGCCAACGTCTCGGACACCGCCCGCTTCGCTTCCGCAGTCGGAAAGCCAAGGGCTACCAGCGCAGCAGTTGCCCGCTCATTCAGCGACCCGCTTTCCGACTGAGCCCCCAACGCCCCCGGGATGGCCAGTTCGTCCACCCGGCCTCTCAGCTCAAGCACTATCCGCTGAGCCGTCTTGGCGCCAATCCCCGGCACCGAAGCCAGGAGAGCGTGATCGCCATTGACGATGGCAGCCACCAGCGACGGCCATTCGGCTCGGGCCAGGATGGCCAGTGCGGCCTTAGGACCGATCCGCTCCACCGTCAGCAGGTACCGAAAGCAGGCCAGCTCCTCAAGGGAGAGAAAGCCGTACAGAGAAATGGCGTCCTCGCGGACGATGGTGTGAATCTGCAGGCGAGCCTCGCCCACCGTGCTGATCAGCTGGGCAGCTGTCCTTGGGTGAATGTACACCTGGTACCCAACCCCGCCAACCTCCAGCACCGCCCACTCCTCCTCAACCCGAATCACTTCGCCACGCAGCGCCGCAATCACCTCGACGCTCCCGCCGCGAGGGCGCGCTGCAAGCCGGCCGCATGTTGGTGGCAGATGGCGACAGCGCAGGCGTCGGCCACGTCGTCAGGCGCGATCGGCACTCGGTCGCCTAGCAGCATTCGCACCAGCTTCCCTACCTGCTGCTTGGGCGCAGCACCACTCCCAGTCACCGCCTGCTTCACCTGCCCAGGCGTGTACTCGTGCAGCTCCAGCCCGGCCCTCCAGGCCGCGCAAACCAGGACGCCCCGCGCCTGGCTCACCGCCATGGCGGTGGAGACGTTGCGACTGAAGTACAGCCGCTCAAGCGCCACTGCATGCGGTGGTTCCCGGGCGACTAAGACACCGAAACTCTCCCAGAGGGTGAGCAGGCGCCGGCCCTCGTCCTCACGGGCGGGGGTCGACCAGAACCCGGCGTCCCGCAGCCTGACCGGACCGCCATCGCTGTCGATTAGAGCCCAGCCCGTGACCGCGAGTCCGGGGTCGAGCCCAAGGACTAGCACCGGTCCACTCCCTGCCCCCGGCCGGTTGCCGTAGCCGCCTAAACCTCGGCCAGCACGTCGTCCGGGAGTACCGCGTTGCAGTAGACCTCCCGCACGTCGTCGTGCTCTTCGAGCGCCTCTAGGAGCCTCACCACCGCAGGCGCGTTCTTGGCATCCACCTCCACGGTATTGCTGGGCAGCATGGTCACTTCGGCACTCTCCACCTCGATGTTGGCATCGCTGAGGGCCTGACGAAGGGACTCAAGACGTTCAGGGGCGACGTAAACCTCCACTCCCCCGTCCTCAACCTGAACGTCGTCGGCCCCGAGTTCAATCGCCCTCAGCGCCAGCGCCTCGGGGTCCTCACTGCCCGGATCTACCCGGATCAGGCCTGTGCGGTTGAACATCCAGCCGACGGAGTTGGACTCCCCGAGGCTGCCTCCAGATCTGGTGAAGAGGTTGCGGATTGCCGCCACCGTTCGGTTGCGGTTGTCGCTGAGGACGTCGACTAGGATCGCCACCCCGCTGGGCCCATAACCCTCGTAGCGGATCTCCTCGATGGCGTCGCCCTGCAGCTCTCCGGTGCCCCGCTTTATGGCACGCTCAATGTTGTCGGCCGGCATGTTGACCTCGCGGGCCTTCTGGATCGCCAGCCGCAGCCGGAAGTTGCTGTTGGGATCGCTACCAGATTCCCGCGCGGCTACGGTGATCTCGTTGGCGACCTTGGTGAAGGTCTGGCCCTTCCGGGCGTCCACTACCGCCTTCTTGTGCTTGATCCCCGCCCACTTGGAATGCCCAGACATCGCCCTACCTCCGGCACTGGCCGAGACGGCCCATCAGCCATAGCGCCCGAACATCCATTCCCAAGGCATCCAGTCTACCCAGGCTGCTTCGATTTAGCCTAGCAGTCCGCCGAGAAGGCCAATAAGGGACCGTCGCCACTCGCGATCGGAACGATCGGCTCGATGCTCGGTATCGGGGGTGGTGCCTTCAGGCGGACATCAGTCGTGCTACCCGACGGTTGCCCACTTTGAGGATCGCCCCAGCCCTGACAGTCAAGGGCTCCCGCCATCCGGCTATGCGTACTCCCTCCAGCGCGACGGCGCCGCCCTGAATCAGCCTCGCCGCCTCGCTTTTGGAATTAGCCATCCCGGCAGCAACCAGCAGATCCCGCGCGTCCCAGCTGTCCAGAGCGGGGATGGTGACGTCATCAATGCTTCTGGGCAGCTGGTGGTCGCGGTGCACGCGGAAGAACTCCTCTCGAGCAGCGCGCGCTTGGGTGGGATCGTGCAACTCTGAGACCAGTCGCTCGGCCAGATCGGCCTTGGCATCTCTGGGATTGAGGGAGCCGTCTCTCAGTCCCTGTTCGACGCGTTCTACTTCCTCGGTTGGCGCGTCGGTGAGCAGCCTGAGGTAGCGGGTGATGAGGGGGTCGGGAAGCGACATGAGCTGTCCGAACTGGGATTGCGGCGCGTCCACCACTGAGACCGCGTTGCCAAGCGACTTGCTCATCTTCTTCTCGCCGTCGAGTCCCTCCAACAGAGGCACGGTGATGACGTCTTGCGGTGGTTGCCCATAGGCCGCCTGGACTTCCCGGCCCCGCAATAGGTTGAAAAGTTGGTCGCTCCCGCCCAGCTCCACGTCGGCTCGGACCGCGACCGAGTCATAGCCCTGCAGCAGGGGATAGAAGAGCTCCTGTACCCCGACCGGCTGCTCAGACCGCATCCGCTGCTCGAAGTCGGTGCGCTGAAGCAGCTGGGCCACGGTGGCGGTGTTGGCAAGCCGAAGCACCGCGACCAAGTCGAACCCGTCATACCACTCGCTTTGCCGGCGGACTTCTGTTCGATCCGCGTCCACGACGCTAAACAGCTGGTCCAGGTAGGTCTTGGCATTGGCATCTACCTCGTCGGCCGTCAGCTGAGGCCTGGTCGCCGACCGCCCGCTGGGATCGCCGATCCGAGCGGTGAAGTCTCCGATCACCAGCACCGGGAGATGACCCGACTCCTGCCAGCGGCGAAGCAACCTCATGGGGACCATGTGCCCAAGGTGGAGGTCGGGCGCGCTGGGGTCGACGCCAAACTTGATGCGAAGAGACTCGCTCCGATTCAGCCTGGCAGCCAAGTGCGCCCTATCCTCGCACTGAATGACTCCGTTCAGAAGCCTGTCGGACCGACTCACAGTCGAGAGACTACCTGCCCGGGTGAGGTCGCGGTCGATGTCGCGACCGACCAGTGGTGGCAGCGAACCGCTGGGTACCGTGCTGAGCGGTTCTTGACTGCGTCCCCTTTGCTACGAGAGCGAAGTACGCGCTCCCAAAGTAACTTGGTACCCCTCACCCGCTCCCCAACCGGCCCTAGGGGCGGGACTAGGTAGTTGACTCGTAATGAAAGAACGCGGCTAGAGTTGCCGCGGCCGGACGGGGTGACCAGGTGTCCCCGACCTCCTCCAGTATGTAGGTGTAGCCGCCGGCGCCTACAGATCCCGGACCAACCCAATAGTTGACCCCGTCCAGATACGGCACACTCTCCATGGACGCGAACTCAGCGCCCAGAACTGCCTGCTGGGTTGCGTCGGTCACCGCCTCGTAATTGCTGTAGCCCATCTCCCCAATGATGATGGGGATGCCGGGCCGGGCGGCGTGCACGGTCGCTAGAACGCTTAGCCAAGCGGCGGCACAGACTGACGGATCTGTCGAAGTGCCCTCCGGGTAGGCGTCGATCGTAATTCGGCCCAAGGCCGCAACCGTCGAGGGGTAAAGCGCCAGGGGATTCTCTGCCGTTCCGGAGTCGACTGAGCGAACGTTTGTGAGGACGCCACCTATTCCGTCCGCGGCGAGGGCCTGGTTGGCGACGGCGGTAGTTTGCAGAATGAACTGATTGAAGGCGTTCGTGGCAGCATCTGGCTCACCTTGCCACTCCCAATTTGCTCCATAGGTCGCGGCCCAGTAGAGGCCGTTCTCCGGCTCCGCTAGCGGATCAAAGATATCGCCAGCTTCAAAGAAGCTAGGGTGAGCAGTGATAAAGGCGTACTCGTCCGACTCGAACTGTGACGGAGTCATGATTCCTGTGCTGCCGAACGAATCACTCCACTCGTTCGGCTGGGTACGGAACCACACGTGTTTTCCCACTGCTCTGATAGCTTGGATCCATTCCTGCATGTAGGTGGGGAATTCCCAATCGGTATCGACTGTGATGTAGTCGGGGTCAAGAGACGCAATCTGGTCTACGACCTGGTCTATCTCCGACTGTGACAGTGGGTATTGGGCAGTGTCTCGACTGAGCTTCATGGTATCGACAGAGGTGACAAAACCTGTCTGTCCACCTACGGGTACTGGGACGCCTGCGGCGGGCGTGGCCGTGGCGGTTGGGGTTGGTGAGCTGGTCGGATCCGGAACTGCGGCTGCCCCCGGTGAGTGCGCAGATGGTCGCAAGGAGGACAGGGCCGGAGAGTCGATCGGTCCCATTCGATGCGAGCTCGACGGGGTTGGACCCAGATGGCGCACCACTTGAGAGGGTCCGGGCGTCGCACCGAAGACCCCAGCACCAAGGACGCCTGCGGCGACCCAGCTCGCCACCGCGACCCCGGCAAGCCCCGCTCTCGTCCTTGTCACTCCACTCAAAAACGAATCCTCGGCATGAGATCGCGAACCCTGCGGACACCCCCCGACGGTATCGACGCGCCGTTACTGGCGTTCAGCTGCCGCGCAGAAGATCGGCAAGAGCAATGTCGGTGCCGAGAGCATATGTGCGCCAAGAGATCTTTAGTCTTCCGTGAGCGGACTGCGACATCAACAACGTCAACGTCAGGTGGACGACCCCCTAGGATCCGGCGCGCCGGCAGCTAGCCCTCCCCGGCCGCACCGACGCCGGCGACGGCTACGAATTCAAATGGTTCAATGCCGAGTCGCTGCTCCGTCCAGTTTCTAGCTGAATCCGCGCGTAGAGCCGCTCGTAGGCGTCGACCACCGCAGCCAGCTGCTGTCCCTCTACCCTCGCAGCCGCGGCCGCACCGTACCGCTGGCGCAAATCTGCGTCCTCGACAAGCGGTATGAGTGCGGCTGAAATGTCCTCCACCGAGTTCGAGGAGGGTATGACGCCTGCGCCCCCACTAAGCAAGTCCTCACCGCCCGCTGACGCCGGAGCTACGCAGGCCAAACCGCATGCCATCGCTTCCACCAGAGAATTGGACATTCCTTCACGGAGGGACGGGAGGCAGAAGATGTCACTCGCGCGGAGATATGGCGCGACATCTTCGACAACCCCGGTGAAGGTCACATGGCTCTGGAGAGACTTAGACCGTACATAGTCGACTAGGCTGGGACCAAGGTCCTCCGCATGCCCGTGGTTCCCGCCCACCACCAAAAGGTGCACCGAAGCGCCTCCCTCAACGATAGAAGCGAAGGCCCTTAGGAGCTGATCAACGCCCTTCCGGGGCTCGAGATGTCCGGTGAACACGATAGTCACGTCCGCTGTAACCGCGAGGCGTGCCCTCGCATCAGAGCGTTCACGCGCTGATGCCGGCCGGAATCGGCTACTGTCAGTCGGCACCGGAATGATGGCATCAACAGCGATGCCCCGCTGCTCCAGTTCACTCGCCATCGCCGGCGTGAGCGCAACGTGAATGCAACTTCGCAGGATGCCCAGCTGAATCTTGCTCACAGGGGGACGATATATATACAGGTCCACATCACCTAATGTTGCCCACCTCACGACCGTGCGGCGGCCGAATCCGGCTGCCCAAGCTACCAAAGCGTAGTCCGGGTCCATGAACGTGATAACGAAACTGAATTGCCGGCGTCTACGGAAAAGCCATGACCACGTCCCTATGAGATCAGCCAGCTTGGCCCACTTACCGTATCCACGCACGCCATTGCGGGACACGTGTACTCCATCTACGTCTTCGCGGCGGGGCCACCGCCGCGACAGGCGCCGTGTTGCCACGTGGATCGTCCAGCCACGTTCCCGCATCTCCCGTGCGAACGCGCGGGCAGTGGTAGCCGGTCCCCCGGTCGATGGGAAGTAGTCAGTAATAATGAACAGAGCCTGTCTCTCGGGGCCACCCATGATTAGAAGCCTCGACCCCTCACGCTCTGCCGCCCTCAGTGGAACGAGGTCTCAGAGTGATCCTGCTGGCAGGCGGCTGCGCTCTCGCATCTAGGGCGCGCTCCGCCTGCTCAACAGCTGCCGCTAGCACGGCCGACCGTGGCGGCGAGCGCAGACCTTAACCGAACCCACGTTCGCTGAGCTTTGCGATTTCGGGGTGCTGGTAGGATCGCTCAATACCAAAAACGTCCCTCCACGGCCCGGTCCCGCTTGCCCGCTCCTTCCGTACCGTAACAGCTAATTTTCACCGCTGGCACGGCCACGTGGACTCTAACGTGCCCTCAGTCGGCTAACACACTCAGTTGACAATGATCATCCTTGCGGCCGCTCCACCATCGCGCATGGCATCCACGGGTAGTGTATGCTAGCGCGCTTTTCCCCGTTCAACCGACTTTCGCACTCACTTCGCTTCGTCGCGCACAGCACCGCTAGCCTCTACGTAACGAGCATCGTAACCAGCGTCCTAGGGTTCGCGTTTTGGTCGCTCGCAGCCCACCGACTGCCAGCTGCCCAGGTCGGCGACGGCTCCGCCGTGGTGTCCCTCATGCAGCTGCTGTCCATGCTTTGCGTTTTTGGCCTCAACACCCTCATAATTAGTGAGGTTAGTGCGCACCCATATCGGATGCGCACTCTGGTGGCCACGGCGACCCTAGCGGCGCTGGTGCTCGGGACTTCAGGCGCGATCCTGTCAGCGGTAATCCTGAAATCAAGCTCCCACACTTACGCAGCCATCTTTGCGACGACTTGGGCGGTTCCAACCTTTGTCGTCGGAGTTGCAGTCACCACGGCCACCCTCGTACTTGACGATGCCTCGGTCGCGGCACGCAGGGCGTCTTGGCAACTCAGTCGCAACGCGGTCTTCGCGGCGGTCAAACTGGCGCTCGTTCCCGTAGCGGTTCGCCTTCTAGCAGCGACCAATGGAGTTCAGCTTCTGGCAGCGTGGGTGTTCGCGACTGTTCTCTCCCTCTGGTTCGTACGGGGTCTAGTGGCAGGAGACGGAAAGAGCCCACTGCTCGACCTAACGCTCATTCGTAGCCGCGGGCACCTGGCGCTTCGCCACCACTGGCTGAATGTCTCGGTCCAAGCACCCCGGTTCGCGATAGTAGCGGTCGCCGCCGTAATAGTCGGGCCTCGACTGACGGCGGCGTTCTATGCCGCGATGCTGATGGTTGGGTTCGTTACGATCATCCCGAACCTGCTGACGACCGTCTTATTCGCGCTCGCCGCCGGCGATGAGGTGGCTTTGCGCGATCACATCCGCTTCACGCTCGCCATCAGCGGATTGCTTGCCGTCGTCGCAGCCCCTGCTATCTATCTTGTGTCCGGCTTCGCGCTTTCGCTGTTCAGCCCCTTTGACCTCACTGCGCGCACCGCGATGTGGGTACTAGGTTTGGCTATAGCACCCTTCGCCATCAAGGCTCACTACGTGGTAGTCGCGCGTGTCCGTGGTCAGATGGGCAGGGCTGCACGACTCACCACAGCGGGGTCGGTACTGGAGATAGTCTTGGCTAGCCTTGGCGGGTGGTTAGGCGGCATCACCGGTATCTCCGTGGGTTGGCTCGCCGCAGGTTGTCTGGAGGCTGCCCTCCTAGGCCCAACCGTCTACCGAGCCGCTATGTCCGGTGGTAAGCGCGGCGCGCCGGCTGCAATCGAGGGGTAAACCAAACCTGCCAGTGCCGCGATGTGAGGCGGGTGGTCGCTCTAGACACCCTCAACCATCCAGGCCCGCGCCTTCAAAATTGGGTCGGCACTACCCAAGCGTTTGCCTCGCCCCGTCTTCTCGGCAAAGCGGCTCCACCCTTTAGGAAGGCAGTCCGTGACGGCTCCGCCGACAACTCCGTGGTCGCCCGCCGTTACAGAATCTTCAGAAACGGCGCGCGTTCGCGTCTCATCGGACCGGCTTTGCACTCCCCGCACCATCTGTATCATCTAGCGTCTCTCACCCGCACTCACGGCCTGATCCGTGGGATACGCTCCAATTACCCGAAGAGGTGTCGACCCCATGCTCAGGTCGTCCGGCGGTCAGTGGTCAGTAAGGCGGTGCGCCGCCAGGTACTCCCTCCTTTCGGGAGTCCTGGTCGTTGTGCTCCGGCGGTCTCGCTCCCAGCTCACCAAGAGCCTTCGGGCTCCGGATACGATCGCCAAGGCGAATCGGCGGGCTTCCCCAATGACGGCTAGCGCCCCCATCCCATGAATTCCACTACGGCCGTCGACGAAACGGGCAACGCTAGCCCCGGAGCGGCACAGGTCATCCAAATCGACCAGGTTGCCGCTCCTTGCCTCGTCGCGGACATCGATGTGGCAGATGACATTCCTGACGCTCTAGGGGGGCCCGGTAGCGGAGCCGCTCGGTCCGCATGGATATTGGTCCGAATGCACACTGAGCCACTAGGGATCGTTGTGATGACCATGCCCCCAAACGGCCTCGAGAGGAGCCAGTTGATCTTGGGGATAACGGCCGTGCTAGGGCCGGAGCTTCGAGACCGTGCAGCCACGGTTGGAGGCAGCTGGCCTCCCGTCGACGCAAGAGGTGCACTGGCTTCCACCCGGCCCTCACCGTTTCTATCGTCGCGTCGGGCAATACTCGCAAGAGCGCCAGAAGTGACCGCGGTTGTGTGCACCAGAGAGAGATCCGCAGCCCTTCACAACTGTATCGATAGTCTGATTCATCAGGACTATCCGCGGTTCTCCATATTGGTCGTGGATAACGCACCTGTGACTGAGCAGACACGGGACGTGGTTGCCGGCTTCCATTCATCCCGCATCAGGATTGAATACGTTGTCGAGCCACGAGTGGGAGTGACATTCGCTCGAAATCGGGCACTCCAAGTTGCAAACACCGAAATCACCGCGTGGATCGATGATGATGAAATCGCTGATCCCTTCTGGCTCGCCGAGCTGGCTAGGGGATTTGACGCCCACCCCGAGGCCTCCGCCGTCGGGGGCATGATGGTGCCAGCGGAACTGAAAACGACGGCACAGGTGCGGTGGGAGCAGTACGGAGGCCATCACAAGCATCGCGGCTTCCAGCCAGCCACCTTTTCCGGCTCCAGTTCTCCGACTCAGAGTCCACTGTTTCCACTACCGCCATTCGGCGCCGGTGGAAACATGGCGTTCAAGCGCGACCCGCTTCGCGCGATCGGCGACTTCGATCCTGCCTTGGGTACGGGTACCCTCAGCATGGCTGGAGAGGATACGCTCGCCTTCAGCGAGTTGTTGTTGATGGGTGGCACCGTCGTTTACCAGCCATCGGCTATTACTCACCACTTCCACAGAGGCAGCCACGCGGAATTACGAAGACAGATGTTCGGTTACGGCGTCGGTCTCACCGCCTTCTACACCAGCCTTTTACTCACACGCCCAACCGTGATCGGTGGGCTGGCCAAACTCGGACCAACCTTCCTAAAGGAGGCGTTTGGACCGGCGAGCATGCGCAGCGGACACCTGCCACGCGACTTCCCCACAGATCTTCGCTGGGCCAATCGACGAGGTTTGGCTGCGGGCCCTGTCCGCTACCTGGCCGCCCGGATGGTGGCCCGGCGCCGTGGCCGCCAGCGGGTGCGCCCGGCCATCGCGGAGCGCCTATCCCGGGCTACAAAACAATGAGTGTGGCCCGGCCTCAGGGTGGCTAGCCGAAATCTTTGACGTACGCCGCTTCCGCTTTAGGAAGAGCGGTTAGGGTGGATGGACCATCGTCGAAGTACACCTGTAAACTCACACGGTCATAAGGGCTCTGAACCACACTGGCCACGTAGTTCACAAACGCTGGATCGTCTACCCCGTTCATAGCCCACTCATCAATAGAGACCGGCTTGTCGTGGATCGCCGCGAATGTCAGTATCGGGGGAACAGCGCTCGCGGCGACTCCGGTCTTGGTTGCGGGGTTGTAGTCGTACCAGTCGAACCCAATGTCTGTGACGTAGGCATTGCCAGGGTAGGTATCAAACTCGGTTCTGCCAGGCGTGACGGCCCCTGCGCTCAGGTCCCAAACGTATTGAAAGTGATTCCCTGGTACAGCAGCAAACGCTTGCTGAGCCGCTCTGAATGCCTTGATGTACTGCCCTGCCGTCAGGGCCTCTGATCCCCAAGGGAACCAATTGCCGTTCGGTTCCCACATGATCCGTATGATCGTATTGCCGTAGCCCTCGGAAACAAGGTTGTCGCCGATCGTAGTTGCCTGCGCAGGAGTCACGTTTCCGACGCAGAGCATCAGTTGATAACCGGCTCCAGGCGTGAAAGTGAATTCGGTGTAGTTATCGTATGCGCATACGTTCATGACTTGAGCCGTCACGCCGAGCGAGGACGCTATCGCCGCGACCGCGGCGGGATTTTCATCGCCCACGAAGAAGCCAACTTCAGCCTTAGGGGAAGGCGTCGGGGTGCGAGTGGTAGTCGGCGAGTGGGAAACGCTGGAGGGACTGGTCTTTGCAGGAGGCCGAGTCGTTGCCAGTCCACAACCCGCGCTCCACGCCGCGATGACGCAAAGCAGGGCGACCAGAGCTGCCGTTCTAGCCCAACGCGCAGCTGGGCAATCAGGCACTTGAGACCCAGCGATCCGATGGGTTATTCGCTCGCGCGCTCTCTTTCCTCATCCTGTGATCCTATTACAGACACCTCCGCCAACTGCGGTCCGGTAAGGGGCGGCTGCCGAATCGGGTCCAACCCCTAGCGCGTCGACTGGCCAACGAGGCAGCTTCCCCCCTGTTCAGGCTCCCGGTCCCTAGTCGAGGTTCGGGGGCAATTGGGTGCGGCAATCGGCGCGATTTCCTGATGGTCCTAAGCGGTCCTTAAAGCTCATGAATTCTGGCCGGCGATCTCTCCCAAGCCATGCGATCGCACGCCTTTCGAGCATGTCACGAAATCTTGAACTCTATTGACAATCCAGCTACGAGCACACATATTTGAACTCGGGACGGGAAAGGAGACTGCAAGCCTGGGTGGGTCATGGTCTTTCGAAGGGAAGACCCCAGGTGGGGGGCGGTCGGCCTCTTCCACTGGACTGGAGGGGTGGCTTGAGCCACCGTCGATTGACACCTGATATCGGGAGGCTCATCTGGGCCTTGGCCGAGTAGCCGTTGTGGGTGCGAGCGGAGCGCCTCAACACGTCAAGGGGCATAGTCGGCAGCTGAGACGTCCCCCAGCACACGGATCATCTTCATCGAGCCTCGCGGCTCCAGTTTTGGCCTTACCCTCAAAAGGCTCCCGACGTGCCCTCTGTCCTCCTTTGCCACCGGCCCCACGACCACGGCCGCTAGCCCCACTTCCGAACTGCGGAGCCCCTGGGCGCACCGCTATTCTGAGTGGGCTGGCTTGGGGCTGGGCGGCTCCCAATTACTGGCCTCCTGGGACGCTCGGGCGTGAAGGTGCTGGTATCGGGATGCGAGTCCGGGAGGTCGTGACAACCATTGGCTGACACACTGCAATCCTCCTCGGTGAGGATTGGGCTGCATAGGCGGGCTGAAGTGGCCTTCGGGCTTGGTGACCAAGTGCGTCTACTTGTGGGTCTGGCAATTGCCGGAGGGGCACTGCTCGCCTACCATCTCACCCTCGCAGATTCCCTCCAAAACCTCCGGCTCGGCGCCCCAGCCAGCTATCTGGCGCTCGTCCCCTTCGTGGCAATCTGGGCTGCCTGGGAGGCGACCCGCAGGTATCGGGGCGCACCGGCCCCCATCCGCGACCGGCAGTTGGATGTGATCCTCGGGTTGCCACTGCTCCTGGTAGCCCTGTTCCTCATCACAGTCATCCCGGTTACGTCAGGACCCTTCTACTGGGCCCTCCGCTTGGACGTGCTCTCGCTCGCGCTCTTCGTAATTGCGGCGGTGGTGCTCACCTGCGGAGTGGGATGGGCCTGGCGAATGCGAGCGCCTCTGGTTGTCCTGCTGCTGACGTGGCCCGTGCTGTACATCGGCGTCCTGACGGGCATGGCTACCTGGTTCGCAAGGTCGACCGAGGAGGTGCTGACCTTCTTCACCACACATCTCTCCCTCGGGGTGTCGCGAGTCCCCGGACACCCCTCGCTGCTCGCGGTGCATCCATCCAGTGGGTCGGGCTTCGACATCAACGTCGGAGCTTCAAGTGCCGGGGGTGCAGATGTTCTCGGCTTCTTGATCGTCGGAGGGGCGGTCCTATTACTCGTGAGCGGTCCGCTCCGCGGTCGCCTGCTTTGGTTTGGCACCGGCCTGGTGCTCACCTTCATCCTCAATGTGGACCGGATCCTCAGCGTTGCGCTGTTGGCGAAGGCGGGCCATCCCGCCTTCGCCGTCGGTGGCTTCGCCCAGCTCATAGGACTGCTCCTCTTGGCGGCTTCTGTCACCCTTATGGTCTGGCTGCTGCCTAGCTTTGGACTCTCGCGACCGGGGGATCCGGCAGGAGGAAATCGGCGGGAAACTAGCAACGCCGCACCGAGCTCTGGCTCGGGAGCCTGGCGCATGGACCTCAGCAGTAAGCGCCGCACCCGGGTTGTGCAGTTGGCAATGGTGGCCCTTGCCTTGGGAGTTTTCGCGGCGGCCGATCAATCACTCGCACTGTACGCAGGCTTCGATAACGGGCGGGGTGTTCCAATCGCTTCCGCCATGACCAGCGGCACCAGCGTCCCCAGGGGCTGGCACCTGAGCCTGGTCGCTACCGATTCCTGGGCCAAGCAGTACTTCGGCCACGGTTCCACCTTCACCACCTACACGCTCAAGCACACAGGTCCGAGCCGTGCTCACGCTACTTTGTCGGCAGAGGTCATAACTACTCCAAACAGCGGGACACTGCAGACCTACACCATGGAAAACAGCTTCCTGTTCCGCGAGTACGACATCGTGACTACTGAGAACGTGGCACTCGGGCATGGAGTCACAGGGCTGCTGCTCAACTACGCCGACACCCAGCACGCACGTTGGGCTAGCCTATCCTGGGATTGGCCGATCAGCGTCTCGGGCACCACTGCCTACGAGCGGATCGTGCTGAGTTCCCCACTGGTCCCGAATGCAGGTTCTGCACCCAACGCCCGGCCGACCGTGGGACTGGCACAGAAACTGGTTATCGCAGCGGAGAACCTCTTCACCGGCGACAGTGGCCAAGGCGACTCCCTGACACTGTACCGTCACGTCGACACGTTCCTACAGAGGTTCGGGGCAGAGTTCCTAGCACTATCATTGGGCGCAGCGAAGGTGCGTTCGTGATGCCCGTACCGCCGACGCTCAGTGTCATTGTCCCTGCCTTCAATGAGGCCGTCCGCCTGCCGCCGTCACTACGTCGCATCCGCGACTTCTGTGACGCAAGCGACCGCGGCTACGAGGTACTCGTCATTGATGACGGAAGTCGGGACGGGACACTACCTGCGGTGGCCGACATCAAGGCTGCGTGGCCGCAGATGCGTGTCATCTCGCTACCCGCAAACCAAGGCAAGGGCGCCGCCGTCAAGGCCGGGATGTTGGCCGCAAGCGGCAGGCTCCGCCTATTCACCGATGCTGATCTGTCGACGCCGATAGAAGAGCTGGCCAAGCTCGAGGCAGCGCTCGAATGCGGGGCCGGCATTGCGATCGGCTCGCGCTCTGTTCGCGAGTCCAGGGTGGAGCTCCACCAGCCCCCCCACCGTGAGCTCATGGGTAGGGCCTACAACCAATTACTGCAGCGTCTGGTGCTCCCTGGTCTTCGGGACACTCAATGCGGCTTTAAGCTCTTCACGGGAGAGGCCGCGGAGATCTGTTTTCGCGAACTAGAGTGTGTCCGCTTCGGGTTCGATGCCGAGGTTCTCCTCCGTGCTCAGCTCAGCGGCATACGTGTTGCGGAGGTCGGAGTCCTCTGGCGCAACATGGCTGGCACTCGCGTCAACTCATTCGCCGATGGCGGCAGGATGCTCATCGACCTCTGGCAGCTTCGTGTCCAGCTCCGCACCATGCCTCAGGAGCTGGCACGGAGATGAGTCAGCTCGACGTGAGAGCCAACCAACTCCTCTGCTGCCCAGTGGCAGGCGCCGGACTGTGAGCAAGGCGACCTCGACCATGAGCCCGCTTGGAGAGCGCCTCGTTGTCCGGGGCGTACTATCTCCGGAACAGCGCGACGCGGCCCTGGATTATCAGCAAGCCCACAACATCCGTCTTGGCGAGCTCTTGATCGCGGAGGGCCTCGCCTCCGAAGCCCACGTCTGGACCGAGCTCGCCGTCATGTGGGGCAGCCCGCTTGTCGACTTGGACCAGTCGATCGTCGATCGAAAGTGCCTTAGCCATCTGCGGCCGGAGGACGCCATACGTCTCCAGGTGGTGCCCTTTCATTGGCGACGAGGTGCGCTCTGGATCGCTGCGGTAGATCCCAGCGACGAAGAGATGCGGACCTTCGTCTCAGAGCACGTGGATGCCCCAGTGGTCTGGTGCACAGCTCCCCCTGCCGCTGTTCGCGAGACACAATTGGCTCTGTGGGGACGCCAACTCGCTGAGGCCGCCGTCGCGACGATTCAGGAGTACGATCCCGACGCCTCGGCCGAGCGCCAGCTCAGCCGCCGCCAAGTAGAGGTGGCGTTGGGTTTGGTGGCAGTAGCGATTGCGTCTGTTGCCATATGGCGGGAGACAGCCCTCATCGCTGCCATGGGAACCGTTGTAGTCGCATATGCAGTCTGGTTGGCCTTTCGGACGTGGGTGATCGTGCGCGGCGCTCGGATTGGTCCGGGACAGAAGGTCGATTCCGCCGAGTTGGATCGACTTGACGATCTGCCGATCTACACCGTCCTCTGTCCGATTTATCGTGAGGCGACGATCGTCTCTGAATTGCTCTGGCACCTTGAGACCCTCGACTACCCCAGGGCCAAGCTCGATGTCAAGCTCCTGGTCGAGGAGGACGATGCCGAGACGAGACAACGCCTGGCGGAGATTAGCGTGCCGTCGTTTTGCGAGATTCTGATCGTGCCGGGTGTGGGTCCCCGCACCAAGCCGAAGGCATGCAACTACGGCCTCCAATTCGCCCGGGGCGAGTACGTGGTGATCTTCGATGCGGAGGATCGTCCGGAGCCCGACCAATTGAAGAAGGCGCTAGCCATCTACCGGCGTGGCCGTAGCCCCGAGCTTCAGCCGCTCGGTTGCGTGCAGGCTCAGCTCGCATTTCACAACGCTAGGCAGAACTGGTTGACGGGGTGGTTTGCGCTCGAGTATTTGAGCTTCTTTAGGTTCTTTCTTCCCGGGTTGGTCAGCCTCGACCTGCCAGTTCCACTGGGAGGCACTTCCAATCATTTTCCCATTGAGGTTCTGCGCTCAGTCGGCTCCTGGGACGCGTTCAACGTGACTGAGGATGCTGACCTTGGAGTGCGCCTGCATCGTGCTGGCTACCGGACGGTTGTGGTCGACTCGGTTACCTGGGAGGAAGCCAACAGCGACTTTGTCAATTGGGTCAAGCAGCGCTCTCGGTGGGGCAAGGGATACTTCGTGACATGGACGGTAAATATGCGCCATCCCGCAAGAACCAGGCGGGAGCTGGGGTGGCGCGGTTGGATGTCCTTGCAACTCACGCTGGCCGGGACTTATGTCACCGCCGTCCTCAACCTTCTGCTCTGGGGACTGATGGTCGGTTGGATTGTCCTCGGGCAACCAACTGCGATAGCGGCTTTGTTCCCGCCAGGGATCTACTATTTGGCGCTGCTCGAATTGCTACTTGGCAACTTCTTCTTCCTGTATGTAACCCTTTGGTGCGCCGCCGAGAGCGAATCCTTCGGGCTCACTCGGCTGGTGCTGACCTACCCGGCGTACTGGGTGATGATCAGCATCGCTATGGTCAAGGCCGGATTCCAGCTACTCACCGACCACGTCTACTGGGAGAAGACCACCCACGGGCTGACAGCAGAGCCACTGGGAGACCGAACTAGCAAAGCGCTCGAGATAGTGGGTCGCCATGCCCAGGCCGAGCCAGTCGAACTAGGCTCCGCCCGCCACCAAGAGCCAGTTGTCCGCCTCTATCCCCACCCCGAGTCCCAAGCACCCCGGTCGGCAGTGCCTTCCCACCCTGGAGAACGGCAGCGGGCATGACTGCAGGCGAAGGGTTCGATTTCCCCCGACGTGTCCCGCTGCGGGTGGGCGGACGCTTCGGATCGCTGAGGGCACTGCCTGCCCAAGCAGTTCGGACGATCGCTAAGGAGACACGCCTCGTCTTCGTGGCGGTGCTTGCGTGCAACCTGGTTGTCGCACAGTACCTGGTCTTCCATCTCGACTACATCGTGGGGGACGCTCTGTCCCGCGTAGCCGACGCGTATTTTGTCCTCTTCTCTCGCGATCCCCATCTCGCTGCCATCGGCATGATCTGGAATCCACTGCCAAGCTTTCTCGAGCTTCCGTTGGTTGCATTTAAAGGGTGGTTCCCCTGGCTCGTAACCCGTGGGTTTGCCGGCAATATCGAGACGGCCTTGTTTGGAGCGGGTTGTGCCGTTGTCGTGAGCCTTCTACTCCGCGACGCAGGCGTGGGACGCCCCTTGAGGCTAGCCTTGCTGGCAGTCTGGGTTCTCAATCCCATGATCCTTCTCTACAGCGCCAACGGCATGAGTGATATCACCCTGATGTTCTTCCTGTTGCTGGGCAGTTTGCTGCTCCTGCGCTGGCTCCGACAACCGCGCGACTCCTTACTGGTGGGACTCGGCGTCACGTGCGCCATAGCCACCTTGGTCAGATACGAGGCGTGGCCCTTCGCGATCTTGATCATGGTGGCCGTAGCCGTCAGTCAGTGGCGATCGGGTGCTTCCTGGCGCGCGACCGAAGCGCGCCTCCTTCTGCTCGGACTGCCAGTCGCGTTTGCTGTGCTCTTCTGGATCGGTACCAACGCGGTAGTAATGCACAATCCCTTGTATTTCCTGAACGGCGCCTACTCTAACCTCTCGCAGACCAAGGCGGCCGCCATTCGCCTGGACAGCTGGTCTAGGGCTGCCGGAATTGTAGCCTCAGAGGTGACCCACCTCTACCCCGCGTACCCGATATGTGCGGTGATCGCGTTGGCGTTGGCCATCTGGCGGCGTCAGACGTGGATCGCCATTGCCGTGGTGCTGATGACGACCGCAGCACTCCTCCTGATGACGTACCTGATCCACCGAGGAGGTCTGGAGCTGCTCCTCCGCTACTTCATGAGCGCGATACCCTTCAGTTTCGTACTCGTCGCGTACTCGCTGGGCCTCGTCGGTAGGCGCATCCCCAAGGTATTGCTGGGAGTCGCGCTCCTGGCCCTCCTCGCCGTCAGCGACGTCGCCAGCCTCGGACCGATGAGCAGTAGCCGTGTGGGGCCCGAGGAGCACGCTGTCGTGGCGGCTGTAAAGCATGACCGCCCTATGGCCGATGACCACATCTACCAAGAACTCCCCGTTGGGCAAGCCGTAGAGCGCCTGGACCCAGAACACAGGCTCGTGTTGATCGACACCTTCGAAGGCTTCTCCATCGTCGTGAGTAGCCCGGATCCCAGGCTCTTTGTAATCACGAGCGACATAGATTTTGAGGCAGCGCTCAGCGATCCTCAGGCATACCACATTGCGTACTTCATGGTTCCGATGCCCGAGGGAGTGGGAAAGCTGGATGCGGTGAACAGGCGCTACCCGGGCTTCTGGAGGAATGGCGACGGATTCGCTAAGAAGGTTGCTGACCTCGGCACTGCCGTGCGCTGGCGTCTTTATCGAATCGAGCAGCCTGCCCCCCTCTAGACCGACGCCCTGAGGCACTCGCGGTTGCGCTCCGCTGTGACAGCCGATGACGACTCCCCGGTGCATGTGCCGTTACGCCGCGCCTTGCCCTTCATCCCCACCCATGACATGGAACCAGTGGGACACCTCGAGGCCGGCTAAGTTCAACTGCAGGGTCGTCGGATCGACAATACCCTCTCCCTGACTCTCCCCAATGTCGCGCCAATAGTTGAAGCCTTGGACATAGGCAAGTCGCGCTACCGATGACATGATCGAGTCGATCTCTGGCACCATTACTGACTGGTCTCCGCCATCCCAGATATCACCCCACTCCCCCACCACCAGCGGGACGTGGTAGGTCGACTCGATGCTGGCGAGGTTTGCCTGTAGGGCCCGCGGCGATTTGAAGTAATCGTCGACGGCTAGGATGCCCATGTCCTCTACGGTCGCGCGGGTCAATAGGCCGTGTGTGGCATTCCAGCCGCTGATCCCCCAATAGCCAACTCGAACATCGACGTGCTCACTTGTGAAGGCGGCGCGAGCAACGGTCATGCTGTCCTGGAGCCATTGGTTGAACAAGTCGGCGCTCGAGAACATGCACTCAGACGTGCAGTAGGGCTCGACGCCGGCATTGTCCGGTTCGGCGGCGGGGGTGAAGATGTCCCCGCTGCGGAAGTACTCTGGGTTGCTGAGAATCCAACGGTAAGTCAGTCCCAGGTACGAATCCGCCTCCTTCCCTGCCAATACCGCCCCGGCGGTGCCGAGTTGACGTCCCGGGTTTGTGGCAGGAGTCTCTTTGGCGAAGCCGTAGTCGCCCTGCCAGTTGTTCCACTGGGATCGGAACCACACGTGGAGACCGAGAGCGTGGGCTGTATCTACCCACGTCGCCTCGTACCCTGGCGTCACCGGCGGCGAGTAAGAGCTCGCCGAGTCGTACGGGACCTCGATCGCAACCGTGTTAGCGCCGGCGCTCCGGTCAGTAGCTAACAACCCATAGATCACAGATGCCTGAATCTGGCCGTATAGATGGTCCTTTGACCACGCCATGGTATCGATCGAGCGAATGCTCCACGATCGCGCGCTCCGCAGCGTGACGGCAACTCGCGACGTCTTCGGGCCGGCGCTCGAGCCTGGCCCCATAAAGGCGACGATAAGTAGGACCACAAGAATGGTCGGCAGAGCCCGGGCGACGGTGGCTATCCTTGGGGTCAAGCCACCAGCATTCAGCAGGGCAGCCCTATCGGCGCCGTGCGGCCTGGGGAATGAGGTCCTGTCGTCAGGCGCCTTCACCGAGCCGTCAGCCGATCATGGTTCGGCGGCCCGCCGAGACAGGCGACCTGGCTGGGGCCACCTGCAAAGTGATCACTCTCCCACCCTCGCAGCCGTCGCTTGGCGTCACCCTGGAAACGGCCGTAGCTGTATCCCCAGACTGCGCACGTAGTCGGCTAGTGGCACAGCTGTTGCGGGGCGAACAAGTCCCAACAGCGAGTCCGCTCGTAAGGGCGGTCGCACAGGAGTTAGCTCGGCTACGTACATTGTCCAGAAGAGCGGTCGCCAGGGAATAGGGACAAACAGCGGTCGCGCCCTGCCGGAGCTTTGGGCGGCCCGAGCCATCACTTTGCGGAAAGGCACGGCGACTGGGTGCGCGAGGCCGATCGCGCTATCGGGGCACTCCTCGGCCTTAGCAAACAGCGGGAATGCCGAACGCAGGTCCTGCTCGTGAAGCATGTATTGGTGGGAACTAGAACCAGGCAGCGGGATCACGGGAAGACTCGCCAGTTTTTTGAGAGTACCAGCCATGCCTCCCGGGTTCTCCCCGTATACCATCCCCAACCGAAGCACGCACATCCCTTGCGACAGGGCCATCGCCTCACACACCAACTTCGCCTGCCCGTACCGTTGGTGGGTCCCGGCGTAGGCCGACATCGATGAAACGAAGATAGTCCGCCTCACTCCGGCGGCCGCGGCCGAGGCAAACAAGCGCTCCGTACCCAGAACGTTGACTCTCCAGATCTCCTGCCTACTGGTCACGGTGAAGTCATACGCGCAATGAACGAGGGTGTCTATCCCTTCGATAGATGCTTTAGGGATCTCGCGATCAAGGGAGAAGTCAGCATGATCCGGTCCGCGGTCGCCCCCTCTTCCCAGCCGCCTGACTTTGTATCCAGCCGCAAGAAAACCGGCGACCGCCAGCGACCCGACGTATCCACTAGCACCGGTAACGGCCACGACCGGCGCCGTGCCCGACCCAATTGGGGACTCAGGAGCCAAGTCCGAGGCTCTCGTTTGCGATGCGGTGTGCATTCGCCATGACGGTCAGGGTGAAGGTCGTCGCGGGCACCGTTGGGAATACCGATGCGTCGACGAGGTGAACGCGGTCCCACTGGGGCAGCCGTCCAAATCGATCCGACGCGAGGGGCGCCGCGTTGGCGGGATCATCCGAATGCGGAAAACTACCACCGAAGTGATAACTTTTGCCCCCTTGAGAAACGCTGACCTTGGGCAGAATCGGCCACAGGTCAAGGTGGGGAGCGGCGCGCACAAGTGTTGTCAGCACCAGCCGAAGCATCGGCGAGGCACGAACCGTGTGTTTCTGAGCCACTGTCAGCTCGGGAAGTGCTCCCTCCGGCCCAGGATTCGCGGTTACCTCCAGCCGCGGCGAGTTCCAGGAAGGCAGGTAACCCAACCCTACTGAGATCCGACGCAAGAGCGCTGAAGTTGACCTGCTGGTTGGTCGGTCGCGCAGAAGTCCAGGCAATGACGCTAGAAAGGTTGGATTGTAAGGGTAGTAGTGGATCTGTGAGAGCTCAACGCCGTCGCCCTGCGTGTCAACCAGCAGATTGAACTGATTCAGGGTGAAGGTGTGCAGCCGACGGGGATCTGAAGTGGGCCTTCGAGATAGACTCGGCACGACGAATTGCGCGGACTCGCGAAGAGCAACCGGCCTCTTGTACTGCTGCAGCGAACCGAGAACCAGCCGTGTGGTGCCTATGGCGCCAGCGGCGAGAAACACACGGTCGGCGGTAAAGTCGCGGCGTTGCTTGGCGCCAAGCTCCAAGGCGGTGACGACGACCTCGCCCTCTCCCCGCTGCGCGACGCGCACTGCCAGGAGGCCCGAGTAATAGGTGATCCGGCCCGTCCGGATCAACCTGTCGAACGTTTGCGATGCGGAGTAGATTAGCCCGTAGGGACATCCTGTCATACAGAGTCCGCACTGGACACAATCCTCCGCACGCATCGCGAGCCTCGCGGCTCCGATTACAACTCCCAGTGCCCGGACTTTCGCCCGGTGAGCCTCATATCGATCGAGTACCCACCGAGACCTTTCTGCAAGTGGGGGAAGCGGCCTCGGCTTCACCAGAAGCGGGAACAAGCTTGCCAGATCATCGTCTTGGCCGGTCAACGGTACCTCTTGCAGGATCGCTCGGTAGTGAGGCTCCAAGTCCCTCCATCGGATCGGCCACCTCGCCAGTGTGGCAGCCGTGAAAGGCATGATCTGTGCGCCCCAAACGTTCGAGTACCCTCCGTACGCACCTGAGATGACCCGCCCGTTTGCGCGCTCCACCGCCTGAACGCCGCCCAGCTGCCCAAAGTCGCGGAATGGAAAGTCAGACCCGTAAGAACGCTTCTCTGGTATTGGGCCACCCGAGGTCGACACGGGTTGTACCGTGATGCCGCCCCACTCAGCCCGAGTCCACGTCTCATGAGGAGTCGCTGCCATAGCCGCAACCAGCTCGCGCGTCACCACGTCAAGCCGACCGCCTACATCTATGACTGTGATCTGGTGATCCGGCTCCTCTGAGAGAGCAAGAGCAGCGCCCGCGGCGGCTGGGCCGGAGCCGACGATCAGACTGCTAGGCATCCGACGTGTTCATCGCTACAGATCGGCGTCATCCTGCCAGCTTAGCCTCTGCCCCCAAGCCCACCGACGTGCAGGCCAGCCTAACCTCTGGCGCCGACCAGGTCGGGAATTGAGCGCCCGTCCTTAACTGCATCTAGGAACTCTCCATAACGCGTGCCCGCGTCCTCCCAAGTGATCGTCCCTGTGAACTGCCGTCCACGCAGTTCGACGGCGGTCAGGATGGCTTCCCGGAGCGACTCGGGGTCGCCTGCCTCTGCGAGCACGGCCCCGCCGTACCCGGAAGTGGCCTCGGGCAGTCCCCCAACCCTGGTTGTGACAACCGGCAGGCCGAGCGCCATGGCGGTCCCGAGATTGGCGCTGGAGGAGCAGCGGCGATAGGGAAGCACCACCACGTCAGCTTCTGAGAAGAATGTTGCCGCCTCCGTGTCAGTCACGAACCGATCCACTCTTCGTATCCTGTCCCGCACCGAGGACGCCTCGATCAGGCGGTCAGGCAAGGTCCATCCTTCCCAGGTCTCACCGACGATCGTGAGTTCGAAGTCTCCCCGGCGTTCCTCGACGAGCCGCTCGAATGCCACAATCAGGTCCTCCACCCCCTTGTAGGGACGGACAGTCCCGAAGAAGAGAAGCCTGCAGTTACCGTCACCGGAATGGTGCGGTGTGATGGGCCCGTGCGCGTCGTAGCTCGGGAAGGGAATGACAGCGGTCCGCTGGTCCGGGAGCTTGTACCGCTGCCTCAGTAGCTGGCGATCGTGCCCGTTGTGTACAACGAATCCACTCGAAAGCCGAAAGAGGAGTGGGGCCACCAAGGTCACATACCACCGGACCGGTCCCAACCTTGCTTCTGCGGTATCGAGCACCTCGTGGAACTCGACGACCACACGGGAACCTCGTAGACGAGTCGCGACAGCGAGGACAAGGTAGGTGTGTAGAACCGAACCGGTCCACCACTCCAGCACAAGGACATCGATGTGTCGGCGTCGGAGTAGTCTCAGTGCTCGGATCAAGCCTGCGCCCCAATACCAGTCCACGTCATCAACCACCGCGACCGTCGGGGGCATTTGCAGGTCAGACAGGTCAGCACCAATGCGGGCCCGGCCAGGGTAGAAATGCGAGGGAATGAGTCGGCGGATGAGGATCGCCGAGGTCGATTGTCTCCGACTCAGGGCGTTGACCAGTCCGAACGTGTAGTAGGTCATTGCACTTAGGAAGTGAAGGCCCGGACCCACGACGCACACCCTGGCAGTACTCTCGCGCTCCTCCACCCTAACGGTGGGCGCGGCAGTCACGCTGGCGATTCTTCGAGGGTCTCCACGCTGGCGTCCGCGTTGGCCGGAATCCCTGTGAACCGAAGTCTCACAATGGTCCAAAGCACCCGGCATCCGTCGCGGACGGTGTGCAATTTGCTGACGCCATATAGACGCCGCCGCTCATAACTGCCCACCTCGTGGACCCGGAGCGATGCCTTGGCCAAGCGAAGATTCATGAAAGTCTCGACCTCGAAGCCGTCACAGTCCGGGTTTATGTAGGGCAGGCAGTGGCGCCAGAACGCATTCATTCCGTAGCACAGATCCGTGTATTGAGTGCGGTAGAGCAGATTCACCAGCGTCACCAGAACTCGGTTGCCCAGTCGACGGAATGTGGTGATGTCGTCACTGCCGCCATCCTTGGCGAAGCGCGTGCCCTTCGCGAAATCCGCACCGGCGAGCAGCGCCTCGACAAACTTGGGGATTTCCTCAGGGTTGGCTGAGCCGTCTGCATCGAGCATCACCACAATGTCTCCACGACACGCTGCGAATCCGGCTGCCAACGCGTTGCCCTTGCCCGGCCTCTTATGGGTCAACGCCAACCCGTCTGGACGCAGAGAGTTGAACACTTCGACGGTGCCGTCCATCGAACCGCCGTCGACCAGGATCACTTCCCACACCGTGTCGGGAATGCATGGCAACACCTGCTGCAGATTCCTAGCTTCGTTTAGTGCGGGCATGACTACGGATATCCGAGGCTCGACCGATCGACCTATGACTTCGACGTGGGGCTCCCACATCTCGCCCGTCTCCGCGGCATCGATGCGCGCGGATGCGGGTTCTCGGCGCTCCTCGTCGACAGGAATGACCTCCAAATCCCTCATGGCAAGGTCGCGATCATTCACGTCGACGTTCCCGGGCCCGGTTCTGCATCGCCGGAGAGACCAACGGAGAGCATCTGACTGCCACAGAGGTCGACCCATTGCCCTTCGGAGAGGTCGCCCACAGCCCCGCCCAGTTCGAGCCCGAGCTGGTGCGGGCCTCGGCTCGCAACCAGCAAGGTGGCAGCCCCAGTCTGGGCCGGCTCCCAAGGTGCAGCGTCGGAGAGGGAGCCCCCTGTACTAGGGCACCCAGTACCGCTGCGACTACCTGAGATACGCGCCTGCCGTTCGTGCATATCGATCACTTCTCCAGAGATCTCATCCAGCCCCGGCAAGCCTCCGACCCGCGATCAAAGGCGCATACCAGCGGCGGACTTACCGAGCCTCCCAAATGGCTTACGCAGCGCCCAGCGACTGATGCCACCCGGGTATACCTTTGCATGGCTGTGACGGATCTGTCAAGGGAAGTCACGGGAGTTGAAGACCTTGTGACATCGTTCACCAAGCGACGCGGCGAGAAGCGGCGCGAGGTGGGTCGAAAGGGGACCTGAACTAGCTTCCCCCACACGGCTGTTTGCCATAAATCCCGGGCGGGTTGACCTTCAGATAGGCCGGGTCCTGGCACCGCAGCTCTCTTGGTCGGAGGCGAGTTTCGTCCAGGCCCGCTCCCCGCGGCTGACCTACCATTGCACGCCCTATCTCGATGGGGAAGCCAGCCGACCGGCCAGGCTGGCAGGTGCCCAAACTGCCCCCCTCTCTGAAGGTCTGATCAATGCCAGACACCTCCACTAGCCAGGAGTCGAAAACTCCAGGTTCATCGACACGAAGGACCATGGGAACAACCCACCATGGAGGCTGCAGCGACCTCCCCACGCTGAGTCGCCATAGTCCGATTGTGGAAGCACTGAGCGGCGGAGCGTGAATGGAGTGTCCCCGAACCGTCCGGCCCCGTTTGGCCGCGGCGCCGCCCCGCATGGCCACGCCGCCTGCGTTCTTCCCGTTCCGGGCAGTGAAATGGAGCAAATGTCAGTCAGAGTGCATGGGGCCGAGTGGCGGATTGCACGTACCTTGAAAAGCACCACGCTGACATGGCAGATTGAGGAGTCGCGTTATGATCCGGGCCGTGACAGACCGATTGACCACGTCTGCCCACGTCGCCAATTGGTGCAAGTCCCGCCCCTGGCTCCGTGGAGGCGGGCGGGCAGGTCCGGGTAGGTCCCTGGATCGTGTGGGGTGACCCTCCGGGGCTCCCGATGGCTCCGAGTTCGATGACGCCGGGCCGGGCCTTCTGATGGCCGCCCCCAGCGGCTCACAGGATCCCCTGATGGAGCCCTTCCAGCGGGCCCAGCGGCTCAGACCGCCACCCCCCAAGTACCAGGGGCGTCCACGCGCCGTGGAGGCAGCACCTCACGCGATCGTGGATCGGGCCGGCCAGGGTGGACTGGAAGGCCGCCACGGATCCTCGCCGCCGCCGATCACCCTCGGCCGCTTGCCCTTAGTCGCCTTCGTAACGGCTTGTGGAGTGATGATCGTCGCCATTGCCTTCGCGGCGAGTCGTGCCAACAGCCATTGGGCGGAGCCGTTGTTCTGGTTCGGACAAGTTTTAGTGTATGCGGGGCCCGCTTGTCTGGTCATGCTCCGGCGTCCTATTACCCGCGCGGAGGCACTGGGACTGGCCTGGCTGTTGCCACTGGCTACGTACGTGATAACTGTGGCCTACAGCCCGTTCCATTTCATTTTTGTTGACGAGTTCGCGCACGTCCGGACCGCACAGTCGATTCTGATTACCCATCACCTATTCGTCAACAACCCTGCCGATTTTGTCAGTCCCCAATATCCAGGGCTAGAGATCGTCACGACGGCCCTGGCATCCCTGGCGCACCTATCGATATTTGTTTCAGGGCTGATCGTAGTGGGCGTAGCCCACGTTCTCCTGGGGCTTGGCGTTTACTTTCTCATCCTTGAAATAACTCAACGGCGCCGACTTGCCGCACTCGCTGTCCTCATATACGCCACCGGCCCCAACTTCAAATTCTTTGACTCTTACTTTGTCTACGAGGCACTGGCACTTCCGTTCATGGTGGCCTGCTTGTTCGCCGCAGTCAAGATGGTCAAAGAGGCCAATCCAAGGCTAGCCCTCGGGTGGGCTCTTGCCGCATGCTTCATGGCGGCGGCGACCGTAGTCACCCATCACGTGACCAGCTACTTTCTCCTGATATTCCTTCTCGTACTCGAAGCTGGTCTGCTCCTAGGTGGTGGGCGGCCCCGTCACCTCTGGCGACTACCCGCGCTCACCGTAGCCACCGCCGGCCTGATCGTGCTCTGGGATTTCGGAGTAGCGTCGCTAACGGTCCTTTACTTCAGCTATCCCATCGCCGCTATAGTTGAGACCGCCCGTCACTTCGGCCATGGCGTCTCGGTGACACTGCCCAGAGCCCCTCTGCTCGATCTGGCGCTGGAATACGGCTCAATCCTGCTGCTATGCCTACTAGCCGCCATCGGCATCTCGCGCATGTGGCGCTCCCGCAAGAGCACCCAATCGCCCCTCATACTCGGGCTCGCGATCGCCTCTCTCGGACTGTTTGCCGCGCTCGTGTTTCGCCTCTTGGGAGCGGAAGGCAGCCAACTCTATGGTCGGGCAACCAGCTTCTTCATGGTCCCGGTGAGTTTGGCAGTTGCCTTCACGCTCCGTGGGCTGTACGCGCGCCGTAAGTCAAATGGCACAGGCATGCGGAACACAAAACTTAGCATGCCCCGGCCCTGGATTGGCGTGGCTGCCATCCTTCTACTGGCTCTTGGGGGCATAACGTTAGGCGAGCCTCCGTACTATGCGCGCCTTCCTGGCTCTTTTCTAGTCGAGGCATGGGAAAGGTCAATAGATGAGCACAATCTCGATCTCTCTCAATGGGCGGCTGCCGAGCTCCCGATCAACACCTCCATATCTTCTGACAGCATCACGTCCAGCCTGCTCGACTCCATAGGCCATCAGGAGGCCCTATACACGGGTGGCGGACTGTTTGCGCAGGCAGACTTGACGACAGCGGCACGAAGGCTGGTCAGCAAGTACAAGATAGCCTTTGTTGTGGTTGACAAGAGATTGGCCGAGCAGCTACCCGCCGACGGCTTCTACTTCGGAAATCAATCCTCCCCGAATCACAGCAAGCTGCCGCTGCGCGACCTTACCAAGTTCAACCACATTGCGGGGGTCAGCCGGATCTTCAATGATGGGACCATTTCGGTGTACGCACTAGCGGGTTCCCTGTACACCACTACGACGCGAGGCTCATGACTGGTCGCTGGCTCGCAGTCGCACTGATCCTCAGTGCACTGGTCTGCGCTGCCGTGAGCGCCGTCGCACCCTGGCCGGCGCTAAGGATCGCAGCGGCGGTACCCTTAGTTCTCATCCTTCCTGGATCGGCACTCGTCCTCGCTGTGGACCCCGGGCATACCCGGACCATAGGGTCCGAGAGGCTGTTTTGGTGCCTGGCGGCGAGCCTGGCCGCGACAGTGGCAGGCGGGCTCATCCTGAACATGACCTCTGAACTGACACAGTCCACGTGGCTCGCCTACCTCTCCGGCGTCGTTGTGGTCGCCGCACTAGCTAGCATGGTGCGCCAGTCTGACGGCGACCACCAGAACCCACCGAAACGGAGCATGCCGATCCACGTAGCCACGCCGACGGTCCTGCTGGGAGTCGGAGCTGTAGTGCTGGTCGCAGGGGCGCTCGCACTCTCGGTCTACAGCAGCTCCACCGCAAATCGTGAGCACTTTGTGCAATTGTGGCTGGTTCCCACCCCCGCCACCGCCGGAGCCAATGCCCAGCGAGCGGAGGTTGGTGTGACTAATTATGAAGGGCGGCGCGTTCGAGTTGATATCGACATCCGGACGCCGGACACCGTCGTGCTGAGTCGCAAGGGGATTGTGCTCGATGAAGGGCAAACGTGGACCTATCGCATTTTTCGTCCTGGGCTGGTGCCCGTAACTGCCACGATTGCCCTCGCGTCGAACCCATCACGAATCCTCTCCTCAGTCAAACTCGCGTCTCCCGCTTAATAGCGCAAGAGATTGGGGGCCGCGTACACGGAGACACCCGAAACAGGGTCATGCCTTGCCGTGTCCCGCCACCCTGGGCGGAGTTAGGTCACGAAGACTCCGTAGCTCCCGTGGTCCTCAGTCCACTTGACCGCCTCACCCGAATCCTTCCGACCGAGACGTCACGCGAATCGCGCGCCGATCGACCGTGCCGCCGAAGGGATTTGCACGTTATCCCCTTCGATGGCAAGCGCAGCGGCGAAGCCGGGCCCAGCATCAAAGCCTGCAAGCGACCACCGTCCGCGCCTCGCTGACCAATACTCGACAACCGAGGGTTCTAGGACGGTCAGCGTGTCCAGTGACAAGTGCTCGCCCGAGTCCAATGTTCCCCACCCCACGCCCAGACCCTTGAAATATGCCTCTTTTAGAGTCCAACTTGTGAAGAATGCATGCAGCTTCCGCTCCGTACCCAGGGATGCGAGGGCCTCACGTTCCGTTGCAGAGAAGATTCGGTCCGCAACGCCGTCGACTGGGAAGTCTCGACGAATGTACTCCACGTCGATGCCAACTTCTCTGGCTCGGGCTACCGCGAAGACCACCAATCCTTCTGAATGCGACAGGTTGAAGCGCACTTCTCCGCTATCCGAATTGACAAGGCGAGGCTTGCCGGCTGAGTCATGGGACAGAGCCACGTCCGCCGGGTCCACCCCGACGTATCCAGCGAGCAGATGTCGAAGCCAGCCCCTTCCCGCAACGTACCGGTCACGGTCAAGATCGCTACGAAAGCGGCCGGCGCGAAGGCGCTCTTCCCCGGAGAGTGTCTGCACTATTTTGCCGAGAACCGCTGGCCCTACGTCTAGCTGCGCAGACCAGATCTCGACCGCACCAATTTCCGGCAGTGGACGCCTAACCATCTCAACTCAAGGTCTGATCGCGGCTGATGGGCTCCGCTCGCATACTCTCGCGCAGGTTCTCAGCTAAGGCTCGTAGGCTCGGCTCGGTCAGCAGTGAGAAGTGGTCGCCGGAGCTCGGATGAATCCTCAGCGGGCCGCGGTGGACGCTGTCCCAGCCTAGACTGGCGCTGCCTGTCAAGCTGACGGTTTCGGCGCTGGTGAAGAGGTCTACCGGCACCTCGTGTCCTTGAGGAGTGTACCTAGACCCAAGCAGTGCCGCACCGCGCGAATCGAAATCGTAGCCCAACGCCAGCGGTGAGAGGAGGTGCATGCGCACCAGCGGGACTCTGGCCAAGCGCCAAGCCAGGTTTCTAGCAACTCTGAATGAGCGGCGGAGACCCAACTCGCGCACCCTTGTCACAAAGCCTCGGGGGGTACGGGACCACAAGGATCCTCGGTACAAGTCTCGCAGCGCCGCGTCCCCGATCCCCAGCCAGGCCACCCTCTCTCCGTCAGCCGCGAGCCGACCAGCGATCTCATACGCCATCAGGCCACCCAATGAGAAGCCGCCCAACAGGTAGGGCCCGCGCGGCTGGGTGGCGCGGATCGTCGCGAGCATGGGCTCTGCCAGTTCCTCGATGCCGCGCGAAGGGTCGAAACGGCGGTCAACACGCTCAGGCAGCAATCCGACTACCGGCTGATCTGGGCCAACAATGCTCGTGAAATCGTGGAGGCTAAGTAGGCTCGCCTCGTCTGCGTGGATGAAGAACAGCACCGGTGCTGAGCCGGTCGACTGAATCGGGACTATCAGGCCGTCGCTATCTCCGGCATCGTGCTTTGACTCCGCGATCACGGCGGCCATGCCCGCGACGGTCGCGCCGCCTTGGAAAACCGAGGCCAGCGGTACCTTAACGCCCAACTCTGCCTCCACGTCCCTCAGCAGGCGAGCCGCCTGCAACGAGTGCCCGCCCAGGTCGAAGAAGTCGTCTTCGCGTCCGACCCGGCTCACCCCCAGGACGCTGGCGAAGAGCGTCGCCAAACGAAGCTCTATATCACCCTGCGGAGCAACATACCCGGCAGAGCGATCGTTGGAGTGCTGTGGCTTGGGGAGGGCCCGGCGGTCGATCTTGCCGTTGGCGTCGATGGGCAGAGCCTCGACCTCAATGAACGCTGCAGGCACCATGTAGCTAGGCAGGCTTGCTTTCAGGTACGTCCGCAGCTCGCGCGAGTCAGACCTCAGCGCTGGTCCCTGGCGCACCACGTAAGCCACGAGCGAGGGGTCCCCATGGGCATCGTCTTGCATCATGACCACCGCCTGCCGGACAGTAGGATGGGCGATGATCGCTGCCTCTATTTCACCCGGTTCGATGCGGAATCCGCGAACTTTCACCTGGAAATCGCTGCGGCCGAGAAACTCGAGTTCACCGCTGGGGCGAAGTCTGACGAGATCGCCGCTGCGATAAAGTCGTCCGCCGTTGGGGCTGAACGGGTCGGGCAGGAAGCGCTCGGCGGTGAGGTCAGGCCGGTTTAGGTAGCCGCGGGCCACCCCTGCTCCTCCAACGCACAGCTCGCCAACCACGCCTAGCGGAGCCAGTCGCAGGTGCTGAATGCTCCGGTCCACGACATAGGCACTCAGGTCCGGAATCGGCCAACCAATGAGACTGACGGGCGACGTAGCGTCAGCGGCGGACAAGGGTCGGTACGTAACGTGCACAGTGGTCTCAGTGATCCCGTACATATTTACCAGCTTTGGACGCTCGTCGCCGTGACGCGCAAACCATTCAGCAAGCATCCGGAAGTCCAGCGCTTCCCCGCCGAAGATTACGAGGCGGAGGGACAGCTCAGCACTACGAAGACTCCGCGCATCGGCTTGGATCAACGCCGCGAAGGCGGACGGGGTCTGATTCAGGACCGTCACCCTCTCGCTGACAAGCAGCTCATGGAAATCCTCAGGTGACCGCGCGACGTCCCGCGGGACCACGACAAGGCGACCACCGTGGAGGAGTGCACCCCACAACTCCCAAACAGAGAAGTCGAACGCGTACGAGTGGAAGAGCGTCCAGACGTCATTCTGGGAGGGTTCTATCCACTGGTTGGTGGACTCGAACAGTCGTACCACATTGCTGTGTTCAACCTGCACGCCCTTGGGCCGACCTGTCGACCCCGAGGTGTAGATTACGTAGGCGATATCGCTCGGTTGACTACGATTCGTTACAGGAGTAGCTGGCTGGCTTCCGATGGCAGCGGCTGCCCGTTCTAGGACGACCACTTGCGGTCCCCTAGGAGGCAGATGCCCTACCAGTCGCTCCTCAGTCAGGACGAGTGGAGTACCTGAGTCCTCGAACATGAACGCGACGCGCTCAGTCGGCAGATCCGGATCGATGGGAACATAGGCCGCTCCCACCTTCAGCACCGCCACTATGGAAGACACTAGGTCTGGCGAACGCTCCAAGCACAGCGCAACCATTGACCCACGGCGAACACCCTGCGCTTCGAGATAGTGAGCTATCTGGTTGGAGCGCTTATCCACATCGCGGTAGGTCAGCCGCAGATCTCCGAACGTCACTGCTTCGGCGTCCGGCGTGCGCCCGACCTGCTCCATGAATAGCTGGTCCAGGCCGGTGTCGCTCTCCCGGACTACGTTCCCCTGACCGAGTTGCCGAAGGAGTGCCCGTTCTTCCGCCGGAATGATGTCGAGCTCACTGATCGCATGGTCAGGCTCACGCAGGGCGCCTTCCAGAAGTAGCCCAAATCGCTTTAGTAGACGCTCCGTGCTTTCGGGATCAAACAGATCCGCACTGGCCTCCAACGCAGCATCAAGCGCGTCGTTGTCAGGCACGAGCTCAAGAGTCAGGTCGAACTTAGACATCTCATAGTCGACATCCAGTTGACGGATTGAGGTCTGGTCAAGATTGAGCGCCGACGCCTGCACGTTTTGCAGCACCAGCATGACCTGGAAGATAGGCGGCCGGGAGAGCGTCCGCTCTGGCTGCAGTTCCTCAACGACCTTCTCAAAGGGAATGTCCTGATTCTCGTACGCCGCCAGCGCCGTCTCGCGTACACGTCGAAGAGCCTCACGGAAAGTCGGGTCGCCTAGGAGATTGCACCGCAGCGCAATCGTGTTTACAAAGAAGCCGATCAGTGGTTCCAATTCCGACCGAGGCCGTGTCGCAATCGGGGAACCCACCACCACTTCTTCCTGCCCAGAGAGCCGAGACAACAGGCAACTGAAGCCAGCCAACAGGGCCATGTAGAGTGTTGCTCCCTCCTCTTGGGCCAGTTGCTCGAGTCTAGCGACGAGTTCGGGCTGTAAGCGTATCCGGCGTCTGACTCCGCGGTAGCTCTGACGCGCTGGCCGCGGATGGTCGCTGGGGAGGTTGAGCGGTTCGAGATCCGCAAGTTGGTGACGCCAGTATGAGAGCTGGTTGTTCAATTCGGGACCAGTCATCCACTCACGCTGCCACGCGGCAAAGTCAGCATATTGGACGGGCAACTGGGGAAGCCGTGGATCACTCCCCTGCCGCAATGCCGAGTAAGCTAACGCTAGTTCGCTACCCAGGACCCCTATGGACCATCCATCAACTACGGTGTGGTGCATCGTTAGCGCCAGCACGTGGCGAGTGGGGCCGATACGCAACAAGGTGGCGCGGAACAGCGGTGGCGTCTCTAGATTGAAGGGTCGACGGCCCTCCTCGGTCAGTAGCCTGTCCAGGTCAGCGTCGTTGGTGTCTACCACCGGCAGCGCCACATGGACGCTTCGAAGCACCAGCTGCCTTAGATTCCCGCTATCGGCGACGAGGCTAGTACGAAGCGACTCGTGGCGCGCGACAACCATATTGATCGCCCGTTCCAGCAAGGACGGGGCGAGGTTGCCTTCGATCTCGAAAGCTCCCGCCACGTTGTAGGCTCGGGAAGCCTCGGGATCGAGCTGCGACAGGAACCACAGCCGCTCCTGCCCAAAGGAGCAAGGCAGTTCTTGCTCGTCCGCCCCCGACCGAGCCAAACTGGTGATGCTCGGGCCGGTAACTCCGACCCCGTTGTCGACTTCTCCAAGTTCAGCTGCGAGCCCCGCCACACTGCTGTGTTCGAACAAGGAGCGCAGAGGCACGTTACGGCCGAGCATCTCACTCACCCTGGTAATGACGCGTGCTGCGAGTAGCGAGTGTCCGCCCAACTCGAAGAAGTCGTCGTTGATGCCAATTTGTTCTCGCCCGAGTACCTCCTCGAAGAGTTGCGCCAACTGTCTTTCCAAAACTGTCCGCGGTGCGACGTACTCCCGCCCCCGGTACTCGGGTGCCGGCAGCGCCTTCCTATCCACCTTGCCGTTTGGGGTGAAGGGGATAGCATCGAGCACCACAAACGCGGACGGCATCATGGCTGGGGTCAGCGACTTTGTAAGGTGAGAACGAAGCTCGGCTCCGGAGGGCACCCGTCCGCGATCAAGAGGAACGAAGTAAGCGACCAGCTCCGCGCTTCCCTGAGAGTCGTTGCGCGAAACCGCAACGGCCTGCACCACATCGGGGTGGGACACGATCGCCGCCTCAACCTCCCCGAGCTCGATACGGCTACCTCGGATCTTAACCTGGTCATCGGTTCGACCCAGATACTCAAGCACTCCGTCCCGGCGGTACCTCGCTTGGTCACCGGTTCGGTAAAGGCGTCCGCCCGGGCCAACGGGATCGTCGATGAAGCGATCCGCCGTCAACTCGGGGCGATTGAGGTAGCCTCGAGCCACCCCCACCCCCCCAACGCACAGCTCGCCTGGCACGCCGGCCGGAACCAGGCGTAGTTTGCTGTCGAGTAGGTAGATTTGGGTGTTTGCGATTGGTAAGCCAATTGGCATATTCACCTCGTCGCCCGGCTCACAGTGCCACGACGTCGAGTTAACCGAAGTCTCGGTAGGCCCGTAGATGTTGCGCAGCTCAACGTTAGGTCCGAACCAGTCAAAGAAACGTTGGACCAATGCACCTGCCAGCGCCTCGCCACCCGACGCAACGTGACGGACGCTCTCGCAACCTCGAGCGGCACCAGACTCCAGGAATGTCTTCAACATGGTCGGGACGAACATCAGCGTCGTGATCCTCTCGGCTCGGATCGCGGCTCCAATTTGGTGCGGATCCATGTGAGCCCCTGGCTCCAGCATTACCAACCTAGCCCCACTAATCAGCGGGCAAAATATCTCCCAAACTGAGGGGTCAAAGCCGAACGGAGTCTTCTGCAGGACGCTATCGCCGGGGCCGAGCGAGAAGGTCCGAACCATCCACACCAGCTGGTTGATGATGCTTCGATGCTCGATCATCACACCCTTCGGTCGGCCTGTCGAGCCGGACGTGTACATCACATAGGCAAGACTGGTCGGGGTTGCAGAACTGGAATCTAGGGGATCGTTGATACCCAGCTCCGCCTCGTTTTGGTCGACCAGAACTACTGGAGTGCCCTGCGATTCGAGCCCGGCGCGCAAGATAGAGGTGGTCAGGATGGCGGCCGGCTTCGCGTCGCTGATCATGTAGCCAAGCCGGTCGCTCGGTTGATCAGGCTCAAGGGGCACGTAAGCGCCACCGGCCCTCAAAATGGCCAGGAGTGCGACCGCCAATTCAATCGACCGCTCCAAGAACACCCCGACCAGTACGTCTCGGCCCACGCCAAGAGCACGAAGCCTTCGAGCAAGACTCTCGGCGCGCTGATCCAGCTCGGAGTAGGTGATCTGGCCGCGACGGTCGGCTACCGCGATCGCATCTGGGCTCCTTCGGGCCTGCGCCTGGATCAGCTCGTGCAGACAGGAGTCGCTGGGGAACTCCTCTTCCGTGGCGTTCCACTCCACCAGCTGCTGATGCCGTTCCCCGGCGGTCATGACCGGCAGCTCCGAGATGGGAGCATCCGGCTGGGCAACTATGCCTTGTAAGAGAGTGGTCAAGTGACCAACCATGCGCTGGGCTGTCTCGCGCTCAAGCAAGTGTGCGTTGTAGGCGAGGTATCCCCCTATAGAGCCATCGAGCCTCTCGTTCAGCTGTACAACTACATCAAACTTCGCCCGGCCGATCCCATCCTCAATCGCTGGGTCGCTGAGCTGGAGGCTCCATCCCGATCTGGGAGGACTGCTAGGAGGTTCTAGGTTCAGAACAGCTTGAAAGACAGGGTTCGCGCCGATCAGACGCTGTTGATTCAGGGCTCTGACAATCTGTCCGAAGGGAATCTTGTTGGCGAGGGCCTCGCGGACGTCTGCGCGCGCCCGACCCAGTAGTTCACGGAAGCTAGGCTCGCCGCCCACGTCCAAGCGCAGGACCACTGGTGTGACGCAATAGCCGACGGCGTCCGCCAATTGGGAGCGTGGCCGCAGGTTTGCCATGGACCCAAAAACCACATCGTCCTGGCCCGAGTAGCGTTGGAGCAGGACCGAGAAGGCTGACACCAGGGTCCGGAACAGAGTGGCATGCGCGCCGCGACCGAGGGATCGGAGCGAGTCCGCCAAATCGCTGGGAATGTTGACCGGCTCCGAGCCCCCCACAAAGCTCCTGAACGTAGGCCTTGGATGGTCTAGTGGCAGCAAAAGGGACGGCGCATCTCCCAAACGCTGCCTCCAGTAGTCCACCCTCGAGGCAAACTCGGGACTCTCAGAAAATTCCCGCTCCCAGGCAGCGTATTCCGCGTACTGAACGGCTTGGTTGCTGAGCGGCGAAGGCTCACCGGCGACTGAGGCGTCATACAGCGCAATGAGCTCAGGAAAGATCACGCGCACCGTGCCCACTGCATCAGCGATCAGATGGTGGCCACTCAGGTAAAAGCGGTGCTCCTCCGGCGACAATCGCACCAGTAGCGGCCTAAGCATCGGGCCATGCTCAAGGTCATATGGAACCTTGACTGTCTCCGCCAAAATCCGGATGGCCTCTCGCTCAGCCTCGGCCTTTGGTAGCATGGCTAAATCGACGACCTCTAGCCCATACCAGCTAGCCGGGTGGACGACCTGCCGGGGCTCACCGTCGATCACATTGAATGTTGTCCGCCAGATCTCGTGTCGCTCGACCATGGTGTTGAATGCCGCCCGGAACGCATCAACTTCAAATGGTCCGGTCTTAGACATCGTCATAGACTCGTTGTAAACGGGGTCGCCCGGAGCGAGCTGATTGAGATACCAGAGCTCTTCCTGCCCCGGAGACAAACGGAACGACCGACTCGGCTGAGCAACCGACGGCGATCGCTCAGGGACGTTCAGGCCTCCGCTGGCTTGACCAACCTGGTCCCGCCAGGTGTCCTGATCAGTGACCGCCATAGCAAAGACGAGACCGATGCCGACTCAGGCTGCCCCCTCCCCCAGAGGCTGTATCCAAGCCGCCGTCTCCCTTACCTTTAAGGTTCTCCCGTCCCGGCCGGCGGAGGCAACTCCGATCTCGGCTCCTGTCCCGGCGTAATTGAATCATCTTTGGGAGCGCCGGTGGCAGTTTCTGCAGGCCGCCGTTACTCTCCGTCACCGTTTCGCTACCGAAAAGTCAGTTCGACGGACACGACGAACTGGGTGCGCCTCTTCCGGCACCCGTCGGATGCCGGTCACTAAGGCCAGGCCCGATATCGCCTACTCCCAATCGTGAGTGCCGGGAGACCTAGGATGCCGAGTGGCTCGGTGCGCAGTGATCTTATCCGCAAGCGAAGGGGCACGCTCGTACTGGGTCCTCCCGATCCGAGCCTCGGCGGGCTCACTGGGGACCTTGCAACCGGCTAGGCCAAGGGCATCGGGCTGGTAGTCCGAAGCCGGGCTGGCCTTCGCCACAGCGGCGTGCGCGAGCTTATCCAGATGGTCTTCCAGTCCTATCCCAAAGCCCGTAGCCTCCCCTGCCCAGGTCCAGATCAGGGTGGGTCCAAGGTAGCAATTCCAGCCAGCATCCCACGCCCAAGCGAGGTACGAGATGCCCGCCCGATCTGCCCACTTCATGTACTGATCGATGAAGCCGTCGCTGCAGTCAAACTCTCCCATCTCCCCCGTCACCACCGGTACGTGTCGCGCCAGCGGCACTAACACGCTGGTCCAACATTCGGGAGTGTTACAAGCCCCTGGCAGGTAGACATGGACGCTCGCCACGAGCTGGTGGAGTGAATCCGTGGGCTCATATTTCAGCCACTGCGACACGTCCCCTGCATGATCCAGGCCACCCACCATGATGGGCTGGGTTGCCCCGGCAGCTCGTACATCGTCCACGAGCTCCTGCATACCCGCAGTCTTCCAGCCACCTGCGACGTAACAACCATGCAGCCAACATGACCACGAGATGTTCCAGGGCTCGTTGTAGAGATCGAAGACCACATCGGGTCGGCTCTTGAATGTACTCGCCACTGACCTCCAGAAGGCGGGCGAGTGGGACTGGTCAGCCATGAACTCCTGTCCCGTCGCTAGGGTACTTCCTGGCGCATTCCAGTGGAGATCGAGGATTACCGTAATCCTGGCATCATTCAGCAAGCCGACATAGTGCTCAATGGCGAACTGGTATTTCGCAGCGGAGGAGTGGGGATCTGCTCCGTTTATGCCCAGCCAGCAGTCTTCATTTAGCGGGATCCTTACCGCATTGACGTGCCACGACTCCATGGCCCTAACGGAAGCCTCTCCGGATGGTCCGTAGAAGATTCCAGACCCGAGACACATGTACTCAGTACCGGAGCGGTCAACTCCCAACAGCCTGATCGGTTTTCCCAGCTCGTTGACAAGCTTGTTCTTGACCACGTGGACCGCCGGGATAGCACGAGAAGCAGACTGCTCAGGCCGGGATGCAAGGAAGCCGCCCACAAACACACTAAGTGCCAGGGTCACCGCGGCGGCGAAGATGCTGAGCCGCTTCACGCCGCCTCGAAGCTAACCCGCCGCGGCGGCAACCGCCTTCTGATCGGCACCACTAGCAGCCTGCGAAGTCCCTAGCGTACTGCGCCTCTGAGTCTGGGTACTGGGAGATCTCACTGGCACCGTAGTTGAAGTAGGACTGCAGGGTCACGTCATTGGCAGGATCGTCAATGAACCCGGCGATGGTTGAGATGAAGGAAGGGTCGTCCCTCCCATCCAATCCCCACTCGTCGAGAGAGATTGGCTTGCCCACGCTGTGGGCAAAGCTGGCTATCGAGGAGAGATTGTTGTCAGTCCCCCACTCGTCGTAGACATCGATCCCGATGCTCGAGACATATGCGTTGCCCGGATAAGTGTCGAACTCAGTCCGCCCGGGTTCGATGGTTCCTGCCGATAGGTTCCAGACGAAGGTAAAGTGATTGCCGGGCACCGCCGCGAACGCCTCCTCGGCTGCCCGATAGATGGCGATGTACTGAGCTGCTGTATAGGTCTGCGTCCCCCACGGAAACCAGTTACCGTTCATCTCCCACATGATCCGGATGATGGTGTTGGTATAGCCCGATGCCACCAAATTGTCACCGATCACGGTTGCCTCGGCTGGACTCACGGCGCCCACGCCGAGAAGGATCTGCAGCCCAGTCTGGGACCGGGGAGGCATGAGCACCTCGAAATGGGTGAAGGGAGGCCCAGGGGCGCCAGCCTTCGCTTGGGCGACATCCGGCCAGGCGTAGGTGGTCAGGACGGTCGCCTTGACGCTGAGACGGGACCCCAAGGCAGCAAGCGTGTCTGGATCGTCCGAGTTGTCGTAAAAGCCGACCGCCGGACACGATGCTCCCTGCGATAACGGCGGACTTGGAGTTTGGTCAGCAGCGACTCCCGTCGGGGCAGGCGCGCTGGCCGGCGCTGGCGCTGTGAGAACGCGACTCCTCCACTGGTCAGTGCCCGGCTTGGAGTTGAGGCTGAGCTCCTTAGGAGGGTCGCTTGCTCGCGGGTCCGTCAAAGGGACCCGCCCCGGGGACCGGTTGTGAAGGACGGGTAGCGACGGCTTCGAGAGGCTGGCGCCGCACAGTAGGCCCAGCATCGCGCCGACCACGACCAGCACCCTCAGGCGCATCGATTCGCGAGATCCCATCCCCCTAGCTCCTCCCCTCGATCAGCAAGAGTTGGTTGAGTTTGAAGCCGCGATGAGCGCCCTTGGGACCGCTCAGTCGTCGGCACCGGCGATGTTAGCGTCGGCAGCCCCACCCCTTGGGCAACGAGTTCCGCGGTCGCTCGGCCCGCCGTGGACTCCGACCTTCGGTCCTCAGCCACTCCCCGCACGTCTAGCAACTTGAGGCCAGAGTCAGGTCGACCGCGACGTGGCCGAGTGTCCACCGACCCACGGTCTGCCGCCCTCCTGGAGTTGCACCGTGACCGGACCCTTCTGACCATCTCGATCTGACCACGAACGGCGTGACTGAAGGATCTGTTTCACCTATCCCAAGCGAGTGACGGCACGGGCCACTGCGTGGCGCTGGGCTTAGCTTGGTCTCGGAGACACGTTAGCGGTAGAGCACGAATCCCACGGATGCGTAGCCCTGCAGCCCGTTTTTGTCGGTAAGCGACCAGAACAGATCGACACGTCTGCGCACATAGCACCGTGGTCACCAACGTCGGGAAAAGGACATGAGGCGGCGCGATGCGCTGGTACGAACGACGGCGGCTGACGACCGGCAGAACTACAGCGATGTCACTGCTATGGCGAATCCAATCGACTAGCGCTGACTAAGGACGAAGGAGCTCAACGCATGGTACGTGGATTCGCGAATCAGTGGCTAACGCTCGTGGTCGGAGGGGCTCTGCTGAGTGCACTTTGGGCAGCTAGCCCGACCAGCGCCTCACGACCCGACGGTAAGAACCCCTCCACGTCTACGCCCTCGTCCACCACGTTCAAACCAAAAAACACGAAGCCGAAGGCCGCTGCCACGCCAGTGCCGGAAAGGTCGAACTCCTCCTCCCTAGTTCCAAGCGCCGTCGTAAAGCTGAGTCCGGGAACTGACTGGCATCCGTCCAAGGCAGACGCCACCCCTACACCGGCTGCTCCGGGGACTCCTAAGGCCGGCGCACCGCCACCTACGCCGACCCCTGCGCCTCCGCCGCCCCCTCCCTCGCCCTCCTATTGCGCCGCGGTTGGATTCTTTGACAACTCCGATAGTCCGGGCGTTCTTGCGTCCCTAGGCTCACAGTTGGGCGTCAGGGCGACCGTCCTGACCACCTACGCCTGGCCGGATGTTGCCCAAGCGGACGCTGGTGCTGTCGGCCCACCCTTCACTCACTTCGAAGTGCTCATGCCACCGCAGTCTGAGACTGGGTTGCAGATCCTTCTCGGCGTGGGCGCCGTCACCCCGGCGCAGGCCACCGCGATAGGCGACAACCTGGTGGCGAACGGATACACCAACACCATCATCCGGATCATGTGGGAGGCGAATGGCAACTGGTTCCCGTGGGGAACGCAGACCTATTCAGCAGCCCAGTACATCGCCATCTACCAAGCAGCCGAGCAGGCATTCGCAGCCGTGCCCGGTAACCATTTCACCTATGCCTGGAACATAACCGCGGGAACCGCGGAGGCTGGTCGGACCGAATTCGACACCTATCCCGGCAACGCATATGTCTCGAGCATCGGGATCGATGTCTACGACGAGTGGGGCCAGGACGGCAATCTCCCCGCGATAGCCGGCTTCGCCCACAGCGTGGGCAAGCCAATCTCACTGGACGAGTGGGGATTGGATGGGAGCGACGATCCCGGCTTCATCTCCACCGTGGCCGCATTTATCAATAATCCTGCCAACGACGTGACCCTGCAGTCGTACTTCGAGAACGGCGCCAATGCGATCACCCAATACCCAGCGTCAGCGGCGCAGTATGCGAGGGACTTCGCCGGCTGCTGACGGTCCAGATCATTGAGGCGGACTGACACTCGAGCCCGCAGCGAGCATGCTTGTGGACTCACTTAGCCTTGGTGCCATTACGTCCGGCTCAAGACCTTGGCCGACTCGCCTCTTGAATCCAACGATTTGATTGTTCCACGGCCGTCAGCAGTAGAGGCTGCCAACCGACATCGTCCGTGAACCGCAGAATCGCGCTTAGGTCTTTGGGGAGACAACGGCCCGAGAATCCCCGCGAATTGGGAAAGACCGCTGAGTGGTCTCGTTCCACGCGGGGATCTAGCAACCATCCCTCGCGAACCGCATGCCAATCAAGTTTCAGCAGACGGCTGATCTCGTAGAACTCGTTGACGAAGGCCACCTTCGTTGCGAAATAAGCGTTTTCCATGTACTTGATCAGCTCTGCTTCCGAGCTGGAGCACTGGAAGAGGAACTTTTCGGGGCCGACGACTGGGAGCAAATGGTCGGCGAAGTACTCACGGATCGGTGGCTCGCCCCCAAAGATCAGGAAAGGGATGTGACCGTCTCCCCCCGACCAGAGCTGGGAAAAGTGGGTCTCTCCGACATACTCAGGCATGAAACAGATTTGCTTGCCGGTCTGGCGGCAAAGCTCCGCCGTGGTTCCCGGTGGGACCGTGGATCGCAGAAGTACTCGCTCGACTGGCAGTTTGCTCACGGCATCCCAAACGTGCGTGGTATCACAGGAGCCGTCCTCGCGAGCTGGAGTCCCAACTGCAACGACTGCGAAGTCGCACTCACCCAGCTCGGACTTGGGATAGGCACTGTGGGTGGCCAGGTCGTATTCAACGAGTTCAGCGTGGCCGCTGAATAGTCCCCGCATGAGAGCGCCCACGTGGCCCAGTCCGATCAATCCCACCCGCATCCCCGCGTCCTCCCGCTGCGCCGTTGCCGTTGCGCCCCATTATGGCCTCATCCATCGCTCGCATTCGATGACGCCGCCTGCGCTGCTTAGGTGACTGCCGGAGCACCCACCATGACCGCCGCCACTGTCACCTCAGTCTTGGGGTCGATCACAATGAAGCTTCCCGAGGCCCTGCTGTCTTGATATTGATCCGCGCCAATCGCATCAGCCAGCCACCAGCGGACGACCCCGATGTCGTTGGTTTCGAGATAACTCGCAGGCCCAAGGCGGAGGGTGTCCAGGTCCAGCTTGCTCTCCACCGCGAGGACGCGGCCGGTGGTAACCCGGGTGGTGTGCTTGACCACGAACTCCTGGCCCCGGCAGAGGCGGTAGTGGGCGAACCAGCAGACCGTCGCCACTTGGTCGCGACTCGGCACGGGAGGGTCGACCGCGGATGCGATCAGGTCGCCGCGTTGTACCCCGACGCCATCCGCCAGAGTCAGCCAAATCGACAGCGGAGCGCGGGCCGATGACACGGCCCCGGCCAGCGTCTCCAAAGCAGTAACCCTTGTTCGCCGACCCTCTGGGAGGATCACGACCTCGTCTGAGACCTGCACCTCCGCACCCATGAGCATGCCGGCAACTCGGATCGTCCCCTCGGGGCCTCGCTCCGCCAGTTGAACCGGCAGTCGCATCCCGGTCATTCCTGGCCCGGCGAAGGTAGAGGTGGGGACTTGCTCCAGGGCCTCGAGAACCGTTGGACCGCGGTACCACCCGGCATGCACCGATCTCTCCACCACGTTGTCGCCGTGGCGGGCCGAGATCGGCACCGACTCGACCGCGGTCCCACCCAGCGAACGGGCAAGCAACTGCATCTCCTGGGTCAACTCGCGGTATCGCCTCTCGTCCCAGTCGATCAGATCCATCTTGTTTACCGCCAATAGCAGGTGGCGTACCCCAAAGAGCGCAGCCAGCGCGGTATGTCGCCGGGTTTGCTCACGCAGCCCCCGGGTCGCGTCCACCACCACCAGGGCCAAGTCTGCCGTCGATGCCCCGGTCGCCATGTTGCGGGTGTACTCGACGTGGCCAGGGCAGTCCGCGATCACCAACTTGCGATGCGGGGTAACGGCATAGCGGTAGGCAACGTCGATGGTGATGCCCTGGGCTCGCTCAGCCCGAAGTCCGTCGGTGGCGAAGCTGAGGTTGATCCCGCTCTGGCCGCGGGCTCGGCTCGCGCTTTCCAGCGCCTGCAGCTGGTCCTCGGTTAGCTGGTCGGCGTCGTGGAGGAGCCTTCCGATCAACGTCGACTTCCCGTCGTCGACAGCCCCCACCGCAGCTAGGCGGAGCAGCGCCACTTCACCCGAGTGATCGATAGAGTCGGCTTCCCGTTCCTGAGCGGACATCAGAAGTAGCCCTCGCGCTTACGGTCCTCCATCGAGCTCTCGGAAAAGCGATCGTCACCTCTGGTCGCGCCGCGCTCGCTGACCCGCGAGTCGGCTATCTCGGCGATCACCTCGTCAGCGGTTCGGGCAGGGGAGCGCACGGCTCCGGTCAGAGTCGCGTCGCCGACCGTCCGGTAGCGGACGCTGAGCTCCTCGGCCGCCTCCCCGGGCCCCGGCACCACCCACTCCGAAACCGCGAGCAGGATGCCGCCCCGGTCGACCACCGAGCGACGGTGGGAGTAGTAGATGCTGGGCAGATCCATGCTCTCGCGCTGGATGTAGCGCCAGACATCCATCTCGGTCCAATCGGACAGTGGGAACACGCGAAGGTGCTCACCCGCGCGTACTCCCCCGTAGTACACCTGCCACAGCTCTGGACGCTGCTGGTCGGGCTCCCAACCGCCATCACTCTTCCGCAGTGAGATCACCCGCTCCTTGGCCCTTGCCTTGTCCTCGTCCCTCCGAGCACCGCCAAAGCAGGCGTCGAACCCGTAGGTGCTGATGGCGTCGCGCAGGGTCACGCTTTGAATTCGATTCCGCGATTCGGCCGGCCAGGGGTCTGCCACCAGCCCGCGGTCGATCGAATCCTGGACCGAGGCCACCACCAGGTCGGCGGCTAACTCCCCTACCCGCCGATTCCGGAATTCGAGCGTCTCGGGGAAATTGTGGCCGGTGTCGACGTGCAGCAGCGGGAAGGGGATCGGGCCCGGACGGAACGCTTTCTCCGCCAGCCGCAGTAGGACCGCGGAGTCCTTGCCACCGCTGAACAGGAGGGCGGGACGGCGGCATTCCGCCACCACCTCACGCATAACGAAGACCGCATGGCTCTCGAGCACATCCAGGTAGTCGGGGTCGACCGGCCTCACCCCGAACCCGGGATCTGGATCAACCGCGTTTCGCAGGGTCGTGGGTAAGTCAGGCTCCAGGCCGCTGGACGCTCTACGCCGGTTGAGAGAACCTCGGTTGAACGCCAGAGAGTGCCGTTTGCTAATCTTCCGAAGGCGGTAATTCCACTAATATGGTGGTATATCCGTCGATCACAACGGTACTGGATTTGGATAGGAGGCGTCCATGTCGACTCTCGGTGAGGTGCGCCTGGATGCTGGCGAATTGGCGGCGGAGTCCGCTCGTCTCGAGGGAGCGGGGGCGACCGAGACGATTCGCTGGGCGGTGTCGCAGTTCGGCTCTCGAGTCGCTCTTGCCTGCTCCTTCCAGGACTGCGTTGTCGTCGATCTGGCGACCAAGGTTGCACCCGGGCTCGAGGTGATCTTCCTCGACACCGGGTTTCACTTCCCGGAGACGCTGGGATTCGTGGAGCTCGTTAGGGCGCGTTATGGCCTGAATCTGACCGTGACCCATCCGGATGAGTCAGCGGCCCCCTGGCCCTGTGGTACGGCCGAGTGCTGCCAGCGGCGCAAGGTCGAGCCGCTGTTCCGGGCGCTGGAGGGCAAGTCGGCCTGGCTGACTGGCCTCAAGCGAAGTGATGCGTCCACCCGAGCCGATGCCCCGGTGGTGGCATGGGACGAGGCCAGGCAAATGGTCAAGATCAATCCGCTGGCGGCTTGGACGGATGCGCAGATCGCCAGCTACATCACGGACCACCACCTGCCCAATCATCCCCTCCTAGCGCAGGGTTACCTCTCGATTGGCTGTGCCCCCACTACTCGCCCCGTGGCACCCGGCGAGGATCCTCGGGCAGGTCGCTGGTCGGACAGCGACAAGACTGAGTGCGGGCTCCATGGTTGAGCGCTTGAAATTGCCCTCGCAGCAGAGCTGATCTCGACCCCACCCGATTCACGTCACGGCGGCCGCTATCACCCAATCTACCGAGAGGAATAAAACGCTCTTGTCCCGAGAAGCAGATCGGAACGACGCTCACGCCCGCCGCCGATTTCGCCGCCACTCCGCCGCGGGACTGGTGGCGGCGGCTCTGCTCCTGGCCGCCGGCGGCCCGCTGGCAGCAGAGGCATCCACGGGGCCGGTCACGTTGAACATCGTCGGCTACTCCGTGGTAAAGGACGCCTTTACCAAGCTGACCGCCGCCTACCAGAAGACCACGGCGGGGAAGAACGTCACCTTCAACGTCTCCTTCGGCCCCTCCGGAACCGAGGCCTCGGACGTCATCGCGGGCCAGCCCGCGGACATCGCCAACCTGGCTCTGGAGCCTGACATGGCCAAGCTGGTGGCAGCTGGCGACGTCTCACCCAACTGGGATAAAGGTGCCTACGGGGGCATGGTGACCGACTCGGTGGTCGTGTTCATCGTCCGCAAGGGCAACCCCGACCACATCAGGACTTGGGCCGACCTGGTCAAGCCCGGCGTCAAGGTGCTGACGCCTAACCCCTTCACCTCCGGCGGCGCTCGCTGGAACATCCTGGCCGCCTACGGAGCCCAACGTGAGCTGGGCGAGAGCAAGGCGAAGGCCCAGGCGTACTTGCTCAAACTCTTCCAGCACGTTCCTACCCAGGACGCCAGCGCATCGGCGGCTCTTGCCGATTTCCTGGGCGGTACCGGCGACGTGCTCCTCGATTACGAGGACGACGCCATCCTCGCCGAGAAGTCGGGAGCCGACATCTCGTATGTGATCCCGCCCCAGACCATCCTCATCCAGAACCCGCTGGCGGTCATCCAAAAGAGCGCCAACCCGGCGGCGGCCAAGGCGTTCGACAGCTATCTGCTCTCCGCCGCGGGCCAGACCATCTGGGCTGAGGAGGGCTTCCGCCCGGTCGACCCCAAGGTCGCTGCCAAGTTCCATTTCCCCAAGCCCGAGCAGCTGTTTGCGATCTCCTATCTCGGGGGCTGGACCAGCGTGGTCAAGACCTTCTTCGATCCCACCGACGGCATCGTGGCTAAGGTCGAGCAAGCCGTGGGGCAGTCGCCATCGAGCAGTGGCTGAACTAACCCTGGGCGCGCCCGTCCGCCGGCAGTGGCGGGCGCCCCGGACTCTTGCCCCGGGGATGGCGGTCGGCTACCTCAGTCTCTTGGTCCTGTTGCCGCTGGCGGCTCTGCTCTCGAATGCCTTCACAGGCGGGCTTGCGACCTTTTGGCGAGAGATCACCGAGCCGGAGTCGTTGGCATCTCTGCAGCTCTCACTGCTCATGGCGGCCGCGGTTGTGGCCGCCAATGCGTTCACGGGTTTGCTGGTGGCGTTCGTACTGGTCCGGGACGAATTCCCGGGCAAGGGCATCCTCAACGCCATCATCGACCTGCCCCTGGCGCTTCCCACCGTGGTCGCCGGCCTGACCCTGCTTAGTCTTTACGGGCCCGAGAGCCCTATCGGTCTGAACATCGCGTTCTCCAGATGGGCAATCCTCGTCGCGCTGGCTTTCGTCACCCTGCCGTTCTCGGTGCGCGCCGTCCAGCCGGTGCTGGCGGCTCTCGATCCCGCCGAAGAGGAGACGGCGGCGTCTCTGGGCGCCGGGCCACTGGCGATCTTCCGACGTGTGCTCCTACCCAAGCTGGTTCCGGCGATCCTGGCAGGGGCCGGCCTGGGGTTCGCCCGAGCCCTGGGGGAATACGGATCGGTCGTGCTGATCTCGGGGAACCTTCCCTTCCGCACCGAACTGGCCTCGGTTCGCATCTACGGCCTGGTCGAGAGCTACGACCTGCCGGCTGCGGCGGCCGTGTCTTTGGTGCTGTTGGTGATCGCCCTGGTGGTCCTCCTAGGACTGGCGTGGCTCAGGCATCGGATTCAGCCGCTCCGGGGCGTCCTCGCATGAGCCGGATCTCCCTGCGAGCTCTGGCGATTGGCTACGTGGCGGTGCTGGTCGCGGCCCCGGCGGGTGCGATTCTCTGGCGGGCGCTGAGCTCGGGACTGGGGCCGGCTTGGGCGGCATTGACCAGTCCGCTCGCGCTCCACGCGCTGGGCTTGACCCTGCTGGCAGTCGCCATCGCGGTGCCCGTCAACGCCGCCTTTGGCCTGGTGATCGCCATCCTCATATCCCGGCACCCCAGCTGGCTGACCCGAGCGCTCGGCGCCGTGGTCGACCTGCCCCTGGCGTTCTCACCTGTGGTGGTGGGGCTGGTGATCCTGCTCGCCTATGGACAGTCTGGGTTGGTCGGTTCGTGGCTGGTACAACACGGGATCCAGCTGGTGTTCGCCTGGCCAGGGATTGTCATCGCCTGCGCCTTCGTGTCACTGCCTTATGTGGCGCGTGAGGTGCTACCGGTGCTCGAGGAAGTCGGTGTCGACCAAGAGGAGGCGGCCGCGACCCTGGGGGCGTCCGGCTGGAGCATCTTCTGGCGCGTCACCTTGCCTTCGGTTCGGGTGGGCCTCGCCTACGGCGTCAGCCTGACCACCGCTCGAGTGCTAGGTGAGATCGGGGCGGTAACCGTGGTTTCAGGGGACATCGTCGGCCACACCCAGCCCATGACCCTTTTGATCCAGGACCAGTACCAGAACTTCCAGCACGTGGCCGCCTATGCGGGTGCGGTGCTGCTGGCCCTGCTCTGCCTGGTGGTGTTCGCCGGGCTCAGCCTGGTGCGGCGCGGAGCCCACGCCCGATGAGCGGCGTCGTCGTCGAGGGGATCAGCAAGCGCTTCGGCTCTCGCGGCGTCCTAGACCGAGTCAGCCTCGAGGTGCCCAAGGGCAAGCTCTTCGTGCTCCTGGGACCCAGCGGCGGAGGCAAGTCCACGCTGCTGCGGGTCATCGCAGGGCTGGAGCGCCCCGACGCGGGCTCGATCCGCATCGATGGAATCGACGTCACCCAGGTGCCCGCTCGCAGCCGTGATATCGGGTTCTGTTTCCAGCACTACGCCCCGTTCCGACACCTCAGCGTCTTTGAGAATGTGGCCTTCGGACTTCGCCTGCGCCGTCTGCCGTCCGAGAAGATCAAGAGGCAGGTGGGAGAGCTGCTCGACCTGGTCAGACTCGACGGCGAGGCCGGCAGCTTTCCTTCGCAGCTCTCCGGGGGCCAATTGCAGAGGATGGCCCTGGCTCGCGCCCTGGCCGTCCGGCCCCGGGTGTTGCTGCTCGATGAACCGTTTGGAGCCCTCGACGCGACCGTGCGCAAGGAACTCCGCGCCTGGCTGCGCAATCTCCACGAGCGCGTCGGGATCACGACCATCCTGGTCACCCACGATCAGGATGAAGCCCTAGAAGTGGCCGACCGGCTGGCGGTGATGGATCAAGGGCGGCTGGCCCAGGAGGGCACGCCCGCCGAGATCTATGACCACCCCGCCAACGAATTCGTATTCCGCTTTTTGGGGCCGGCAACCCGATTTAGGGGTGCCTGGGTTCGCCCCCACGACCTGGAGCTGCGCCTCCAAGCTGGCCCAGGATCCGTTGAGGCTGCGGTAGTCCGTGTGATCGACCTGGGCTTTGAGATCCGGGTCGAGCTCAGCCGTGCCGATGAGCCCAGCTTCTGGGTGCAACTGGCTCGCTCCGCCTTGCCTGGGCTCGGGCTCCGGGAGGGACAGGTGGTCTGGGTGAGCTCAATGGCCGCGACCCCCGAGCCGGTGACACGGCCCCAGGACCGGCGGGCTGCGGTCGTCAGCTAGGTCGATTCGCGCTGGCGAAACGGCGGGCTGGAGTCGGATCCATCTGTACTCCAACATCCAGGCAATCGGCTCTTGACACGTCTCGTTCGGGCGGTGGTAGGGTGGAGCTGTAGGTCCGATCCTGACGGAGGTGTCAACGATGCGAACCGTCTGGAGCTACCTTAGGCACACTCGGGCGGAGTGATCGGCCCTCCGGGGCCGTGATTAGCGTCGTTCGGTCGACGCGGCCCCGGGGAGGGGCGACTCACCACCTGATATTGAGTCCGACTTATCCGTCGGACGCGGTGCCAAGGCACCGGCTAACCAATGGGCGAGCCCTTCGGGGCTCGCTTCATTTGTGGGGAGGTGCCAGCAGGCTCGGCCGCCGAAGTTGGGGCCTCGAGGAACCGCAGCGGTCGCTGATCCCTGACTCCCACCCGGGCAGTGACCCGTGGGGAGGACCTCCAGCGCTGATCGCTCTCGAACCAAATCCGGCTCAGACCGGGCGCGCAGAGGTCAGCCCCGTTGCAACTCAGGTCGATAGCCAGGTCCCGGCAGAGCAGAGCCGGCCCACCCAGGACCTGAGGCGATTGGGGCGGACCGGCGACGGCACCCCGGATGAGAACGGCCTGGGGATCGCCCTCTTGTCCGGTCACCACGTTGAAGCAGTAGTGCATCCCGTAAATGAAGTAGACGTAAGCGACACCGGCGGGCCCGAACATGGGCGCGTTGCGCCGGGTTCGGCCGCGGAAGGCGTGAGAGGCGGGGTCGGTCGGGCCGAGGTAGGCCTCGGTCTCGCGTACCCGCACCCTGAGGACGCGGTCATCCAGCTGCCGGACCATCCAGCAACCCAGCAGTTCCCTGGCCACCAGCGGGCTGGCACGGGCGAAAAAATTCCGGGACAGGCGGGCCGAGGACGCCGGGGCGGCACCGGCACCGCTCATCGGCGCTCCGGCTCGGTCAGCGGAGGGCCGCCACCACGGCGGCTCCTCCCCGCCGCCAGACCACTCCGGCCTCGGAAAAGCCCCCCGAGGTCAGGGTCTCAATGTGCCAGGCGGCGGATGGGGTGAACTCGTCGGGGTGCAGGACGCCCCCGAAACGCCGGCCGCGCTCTTCCAGCAGCGATGCGAAGCGGGGGGTGTGTTCCACCCGCTGCCACCACTCGTGCCACTCCTCGCCAGCCCGTCCCGGAGGCGGGCTCAGAGAGGCCGCCGCCAGATCCAGCGCCGGCGTCTCCACCAGCGGCATCTGGTCGGCGTTGGCCAAGAGGCCGCCGACGCGAAGCAGACCGGCAGCGGCGGCGTAGACCGCCGCCAAGCGCTCCGGGGCTAGCCAGTGAAGCGCGGTCGCGGAGACCACCGCGTCGTACTCAGAGAGCGGCAGAGAGGCGGCCCAATCCTCGCGCCTGAGGTCGATCTCCGCCAGCCTGACCCGGTCGTCACCCTGAAACACGCCCTCAGCGATGCGCAGCAGAACCGGATCGAGATCGGCCGCTACCACGGACGCCGACGGGAATCGCTTCAGAACCCGGCTGCTGATCGAGGCACAACCGCAGGCGAGGTCGAGGACCCGGGGTGGGTAGTCCCCGGCGATCGCGCCAATCAGTGAGAGGAGCACCGAGAAGCGCTCTTCACGGTCAGGTAGCGCCCGCGCCTGCTGCCGGTCCCAGCTCGCCTGCCAGCCGACCCAGAAGTCCCTGTCCTCCCCAGGATCGGTAGCGCTCACTTTGCCTCCGCCCGTACCTGGGCCCCGACGGCCGCAGCGAGCGCTGCCAGGACCCGGGACCGCAGCTGCTCCCCCTCACGGTGCGTGAGAGTTCGCTCGGGGTCGCGGAATGCCAGCCGAAACGTCCAGCCCTTGGTTCCCTCGGGCAGTTGATTGCCCCAATAGCGGTCGACCACGCGAATGTCCTCGAGCTGGCTGATTCCGGCCGCGTGCACCGCCGCTAGCGCCGGCCCCAGGGCCGCCTGCTCAGGCACGGTGACCGCCAGGTCCAAGGAGAGCTGGGGAGTCTTCGCCAGTGCCATGCCGCGGCCGGGTCGCCCGCCGTCGACCAGCCATCCGTCCACCCGAAGCTCAGCCGCAACCGCGGCGCCGCGAAGCTCGCTCTCCCAGCCAGGATCGATCTCGCCCAGAATGCCGCGCAACTCCCCCCTTACCCAAGCCTCGGCGCAGCGCCCGGGGCGGAAGCCCTTCCTCTCCGCGGGCCGGAACTCGACCGCATCCAGACTCACCCGTTCCGCCAGCGCCTGGACCACCTGGAGGAGATCATCGATGCGCTCCGGTGTGGGGCTGGCACCGGCTCCCCAGCGGTGGTCCACGAGCGCCAACAGCTCCGGCTCCTCCGGCTTCTCCGATCGGCCGCTGCTGCGCCAGAAGACGTGGCCCAACTCGAAGAGCTGCGTCCGCTCCGCTCCCCTCGACTGGTTGAGCCGGCAGGATTCCAGCAGCCCAGGAAGACAGCTGACGCGAAGGCTGCCCAGCTGCGATGAGAGTGGGTTAGTGATCGGGACGGGCGCGAAACCCGCACCCATGCCCTGGACCGTCCTCACCCGTTCCTGGCTGACCAGGCTCGAGGTCACCGCTTCGGTGAAGCCCGCGCCGATGCAGATGTCGCCGGCCAACCTCCCGGCCCGGGGAAGGCCGGGGTGACCGCTGGGCGGGGTCCGTAGCGCAGGCAGGGTTGGCGGCACCCGGTCATAGCCGATGATGCGCCCCACCTCCTCGATCACGTCCTCTGGCAGCCTGATGTCAGTGCGCACCGCCACCGGTACCACCTCGAGCTCATCGCCTGACTCCTGGACCTGAAACTGAAGTCGGCTCAGTGCCGCCGACGCCTCGTCCGCGCCAACCTCCAGCCCCAGGAGTTTGGAAATGCGGTGCGAGGACACGTGGATGGGCTCGGACGGCTCTGGGAGCCCACCCGCGGTCACCGGACCGGGTCGCACCTTGCCACCGGAGACGCGGCCGATGAGGTGGAGAAATCGCTGGCGAGCCACCGCCACCAGCGCCGGCGAGAGTTGCCTCTCCAACCGGGAGGACGCCTCAGTTCGCAGGCCCAGGCGCCGAGAGGTCTTGCGGATCGAGGTCCAGTTGAAGCTAGCTACCTCGACCGCGATTCTCTTGGTCCCCGCCTCCACCGC
>Ga0207416_1000394_pt1 | contig 77601 bp, 71 predicted proteins | sample PaiPotPPM11metaG_FD_184107 | JGI IMG/M metagenome (GOLD analysis project Ga0207416, IMG submission 184107) | Iron sulfur acid spring bacterial and archeal communities from Banff, Canada, to study Microbial Dark Matter (Phase II) - Paint Pots PPM... ... | reverse complement strand
GAGCGTCCCCGTGACGATCGTGCCATGTCCAGGCAGCGCGAAGACGCGGTCGACTGGCAAATACGCCGGCGCTTGGGGACGTCGTGCTGGAAGAGCTGCGAGCGCGTCGTGGATTGCCGTCTTCAGCGTTTCGATGCCTTCCCCAGTTACCGTTGATACTTCAATGAGGGGAGCGTCTTGGGCGATAGTACCTCGACAGGCGTTGAGTGCAATTTCTCGCGCGATGGACCGATCGTTTGAATCAAGCAAGTCAATCTTCGTGAGCACAACGATTGCACGCGAGACGTTGAGAAAATTGAGGATGTGAAGATGCTCGAAAGTTTGCTGCTGTGGTCCCTCGGGAGCAGCAATAACCAACAACAGCAACTCCATGCCGGCCGCGCCGGCCAGCATGTTGTGAAGGAAGCGCTCGTGTCCTGGAACGTCGATTATGCCGGCTTCGATGCCATCAGGAAAACGCAGCGGCGCGAAACCGAGGTCGAGCGTCATCCCGCGCTGCTGCTCTTCGATAAGACGATCGGGATTGTGGCCGGTCAGCGCAATGACGAGAGAACTCTTGCCATGGTCGACATGTCCGGCAGTTCCTATGATATGCATGGCGGTTTTTAAGTTGGCGAGGAAATAGATTCGGCTACATTGCGTTTGTGAGAGCGTCGATGAGAATCGGGTCGTCGTCCGGGAGCACTGTACGCAAGTCGATGATCAAACAAGCATCATCAATTCGTCCGACGACCGGTGGCTGGTACTTGCGCAAGTGCGCGGCGACAGCTTCGGAGGTCGCATCGGAGGCTGTTATCGCGATCCCAGCTGATGGGATGCGTGCGAGCGGCAGCGTGCCGCCGCCCGTTGCAGACTCCGTGGCGCATGGCTCGACGCGAACAGCGCTTTTCTTTTCGCGCAGCGTAAGGCATATTGCTGCAGCCCGCTGACGTAACTCGTCGACTGACGTAGCCAGCATCGCGAAAAGCGGGATCTCAGTGAGCCGATCAGGTTCAAGGTACGGTGCCAGCGTCGCCGACAGCGCCGCGATCGTGAATTTGTCGACGCGAAGAGCCCGCAATAATGGATTGCGCTTAATGATGTCGAGCAAGTCAGTCTTGCCGAAGATAATGCCGCACTGCGGGCCGCCCAGCAATTTGTCGCCGGATGCTGCCACAAGGTCGATGCCGGCTGCAATCTCTTGGGCGACCGTCGGTTCGTGCGGCAAGCCAAAGCGCTCCAAATCAACGAGCGCTCCGGAGCCGAGGTCTTCAAAGGAAATGACACCGAGCTCTCGTGCCAGACTCGCGAGGGTCGCTGCGTCGACTTCAGCAGTAAAGCCTTCGACCCGGTAGTTGCTGGGATGCGTGCGCATGAAGAGCGACGTCTGCGCCGTCCAGGCGTTGCGATAGTCGAGCGGGTATGTCTTGTTTGTTGTCCCCACCTCAACGAGTTTAGCTCCGCTCTTTCGCAGGACGTCGGGTAGCCGGAAGCCGCCGCCGATTTCGATGAGCTGTCCTCGGCTCACGACAACTTCGCGGTCGCGAGCGAACGTATCGAGCACGAGCAGCACGGCTGCTGCGCAATTGTTGACCACAAGCGCAGCCTGCGCGCCTGACAATTCGCACAATTGCGCTGACACGCGTTCGTAGCGGCTGCCGCGTTTGCCGGAAACGAGATCGTATTCAAGATTCGTGTAACCGGCGCCAAGTTCGGCCGCGCGGGCGAGCGCCGATGCGGCCAGCGGTGCTCGACCGAAGTTCGTGTGGAGCAGGACACCGGTGCCGTTGATGACGCGCACAAGGCCGGATGACTGAGCGACTGCGAGCCGCTCGAGCACGGCAGTGCGCAAATCGTCGAAGCCTGCAACCGAAGATCCGTCGCGTGCGGCTACGCGCGCTTCGTCCAAGACGTCTTGCACGCACGAGCGAACCGTTCCACGACCGAGGATCCCATAGTATGAAGCGACGACAGGATCGGTCGTGAAGCGATGAACTGGCGGGACCTCCCGCAATGGTGTCTTCATATCTTTCGGTCGAGACTAGGTCGGCCGTTTCAGAACAGACCTAAAGGTCCAGGTCCGTTGCTACATAGGTTCGAGCCAACTAGGTTCGTTGCTACCTTAGTTAGGCGGCGGGGGCTAAGTGTTTTTCCACCATCGCGCTGAGCTGCTTTTCAGGTACGTAGCCGACGATGCGATCGACCGGCTCGCCGCCTTTGAAAAGAATCAGAGCCGGAATGCCGCTCACTTCGTACTTGCCGGCAATGCTCGGGCTGTCGTCAGTGTTGAGTTTGACGACCTTGAGCCGTCCCTGGTACGTTTGAGCGACCTTATCGACGACCGGCGCGACCATGCGACACGGTCCGCACCACGGTGCCCAGAAGTCAACCAGTACAGGACTGCTCGCCTGCAGCACCTCCGTTTGGAAGTTATTTTGATCAACGCTCGTCAGATCGCTCAAGATATTTGCTCCTTGGGGAACGGACCTGAAGGTCCGTTACTACATTGGGTTAGATTAATTCTACAGGCGCTCGGCTTCCTCCGTGCGTTGGCCGACGTTGGCAGCCGCAATAACACTATCCCCTTCGTCAAGCTTCATCACACGCACGCCTTGCGCGGAACGGCCCGTCTCGCGAATCTGGAACACCTTAATACGTATGATGATGCCGTGGGACGAAATAAGCATGATCTCGTCGTCCGGCTTCACGAGGAACTGGTCGACGATTTCCCCGTTTTTCGTCGTACGATTGAAGGCTTTGATGCCCTTGCCGCCGCGGTTTGTCTTGCGGTAGAGTTCGATCGGCGTCCGTTTCCCGTAGCCCTTGCTCGTGATGACCAAGACTTCACGCCGGTCCTTGCCGACAATATCGAGTGCTTGCACCGAATCTTTGGGGCCTAGGCGAACGGCGCGTACGCCTCGGCTTGCACGTCCCATCGGACGAACGGTCTTTTCATCGAACCTAATGGCATAACCCGCGCTCGTGGCCAGGAGCAATTCGGCCTTACCATCGGTGAGAACGGTGCTGAGCAACTCGTCGTTGGGCATGAGGCTGATCGCGATGAGCCCCGACCGCCGCACGTTGCCGAATTCCGCGAGCGCCGTTTTCTTGATATAACCGCGCTTGGTCACCATGACGAGAAAATCTTCAGTGCCGAGCTGGCGAATGGGCAGCACTGTCGTGACCGTTTCACCGGGCGGCAGCGTAAGCAAATTGACGAGCGCTGTGCCGCGGGCTTGTCGCGAAGCGTCCGGAATTTCATGCGCGCGCAAGCGCAGCACCCGGCCGCGATTGGTGAAGAAGAGCACGTGCTGATGGGTCGACGCCGAGAAGATGTGGCGGACGACGTCTTCTTTCTTGAGCGCGAGACCCATGACGCCGCGCCCGCCACGATTTTGCGAACGGAACGTGTCGACGTTGACGCGCTTGATGTAGCCGCCTGCGGAGACCGTGACGACAACTTCGGTATCGGCGATGAGATCTTCGATCTCAAACTCACCTTCGGCTTCGACGATCTGCGTGCGACGCTTGTCTCCAAACTTCTTTTTGAGCTGCCCGACCTCGTCTTTGACAACGCCATAGATGCGGCGCTCGCTTCGCAGCAGCTCTTCAAGACCGGCGATGGTCTTGAGCAGGGCAACGTATTCGTCCTCGATCTTCTGGCGCTCGAGTGCGACCAGGCGCTGCAGGCGCAGGTCGAGGATTGCATTTGCCTGGATTTCGGTTAGCTTAAATTTCTTGATCAAGCCATCGCGAGCTTCTTCAGTCGTCTGCGAACCGCGGATGAGCTTGATGATAGCATCGATATGATCGAGGGCGATGCGGTAACCCTCGAGGATGTGGGCGCGCTCCTTCGCCTTGCGCAAGTCGTACTGAGCGCGGCGCGTGACAACGACCTTGCGGTGCTCGATGTAGGCATCCAGCATTTGGCGCAGCGTCAGCGTGCGCGGTTGGCCTTCGACGAGCGCAACATTGTTGACGCCGAACGACGATTGCAGCGGCGTGTGCTTGTAGAGCTGATTGAGAATGAGCTGCGGTTGGCCTTCGCGCTTGAGCTCGATAACGAGACGCATGCCTTTGCGATCGCTCTCGTCGCGCAGGTCAGCGACGCCGACAACCTTCTTGTTTGTGATCAGCTCGGCGATGTTCTCGATGAGCTTGGTCTTGTTGAGCTGGAACGGAATTGCGGTGACGATGATAGCCTGACGGCCACCGCGCAGCTCTTCAAATTCATGCTTGGCGCGCATCATGATCGCGCCGCGACCGGTCAAGTAGCTCTGGCGAATGCCCTCTCTGCCTAAGATCAGCGCACCCGTTGGAAAATCCGGACCGGTGACGATCTTCAGTAGTTCCTTTTCCTTCAATGCTGGATCGTCGATGATCGCGATGATCGCATCACAGATCTCAGTGAGATTGTGAGGCGGAATATTCGTCGCCATGCCGACGGCGATGCCGGAAGATCCGTTGATAAGCAAGTTGGGAAGGCGCGCGGGCAAGAGCGCCGGTTCGCGCGTGGATGAATCGTAGTTGGGAACGAAATCGACCGTCTCTTTATCGATGTCCGCCATCATCTCGAGCGCAGTCGGCGCAAGGCGCGCTTCCGTGTAGCGCATGGCGGCCGGCGGATCGCCGTCAATCGAGCCGAAGTTCCCGTGACCGTTGATGAGCGGATAGCGCAGGCTAAAATCCTGTGCCATCCGCACAAGGGCGTCGTAGACTGAGATGTCGCCGTGCGGATGATAGTTTTTGAGCACCTCGCCGACTGTGCCGGCGCACTTGCGATGAGGTTTGTCGGGATTTAAACCCAGCTGCGACATGGCGTACAAAATGCGACGATGCACGGGCTTGAGACCGTCACGCACATCGGGCAGAGCACGCGAGACGATCACGCTCATCGCATAGTCGAGGTACGAGCGGCGCATTTCGTCTTCGACGTTGACGGTCAGAAGACGATCCGATGGCGTGCTGTGCTTGTACGATTCGAAGGTCATATCGCCGCCGGATTTACCGTCGCGGCCTTCACCCTTGGGCGGCTCTTTGGGACTCAATTGGTCTCCCTAAGAACGGACATAAAGGTCCGTTGCTACATCAAGAAATCGTCAAAAAATCCGAACAGGCATAAGTTCGATTCATGCACGCCACGCTCCCGCCAAATGGGGCTGCAGGAGGGTTTTGTGAACGGCCGTAAGCGCGTTATGATGAGCGCCTCTGCGACAACAGTATCGATATCGCTTCCGAACGAGGACGCGACAAGAGGTCTGGGGGAAGCGCTGGCCGGTGTGTCCACGCCAGGTGACGTCATTTTGTTGCGCGGGCCGCTGGGCGCCGGGAAAACGACGCTGGTCGACGGGTTCACGGCCGCGCTCGGCGCAGGCCATGCGACGAGCCCCACATTTGTTATCGCGCACTCGTATACGGGCGGCAGCATGCCTGTGTGGCACATTGATTTGTATCGAATCGAGGACCAAAGCGACGTCACTGACCTTGACCTCGCGCAATACATGTCGGACCAGGCGGTGACGCTTGTTGAATGGCCCGAGCGGGCAGTCGATACGTGGCCCGAAGCTGCGCTCGCGGTGGAACTTTCAGTTGACGGAAGCGGCAGGCGGGCTTGGGTGACGGGAAGCGAGCCACGCTGGAACGCGGTTGCGCAAGCCTTGCGAGCTGCCGGCGCGCGGTTTGGAGAGTGAACGCCGCGCAGTTGACTTTAGGCATTTCTAGCGCGGGTCCAGTTGAGGTCGCTGTGCTCACTGAAGATCGAGAATTTGCGCTGGCCTCGCATGCAGGTGCGCTCGAATCGCTCGCGGTCCTCACCTCGCAGGCGCTCGAACAGGCGCAATCAACCATCGATGAGCTCGCGCTGATTGGAGTTTGCACGGGGCCGGGTTCTTTCACCGGATTGCGGATCGGTGTGGCGTTCGCGAAGACGCTCGCGCAGGTTCAGGGAATTCCAATCGTCGGCATTTCCTCGTACGATGTTGTTTCTTACAAGATCACGGCGTTTCCGATCATCAGCGTGGCGCGCGGCAAACGCGACTACTACTATGCGCGCGTCGTGTCCGCGCCGGGCACCGAACCGCTCTTCATTCAAGGATCGCGCGAGGTTATCGAACGTGCGGGCGCCGAGGTGGCGACCAGCAACGGCGCTGCGACAATCGTAGGACCAGACTTCTCGGTTGCGCAACCGGGTGAAGCGGCGCGCGCGGTTGCGCGGCTCGCTCGCCTGGCTGCCCAACATGCCGACGGTCTAGACTGGACGAATATCATAATCGACTATGGCCAACGCCCTAATGCGGTCGTAAATTGGGAGAAACGTCAGCGAGCAAATGAAGAGGGGCCGCCTCTTTCGCGCCTCGAAGACTGATAGGAATGAAGGCCCCTCCGCGGCTCCTCGAAATCTCCCCCATGCGTGCAGACGACATTGCGGCAGTACTCCGCGTCGAGTCAGTGTGCTTCGAAACGCCCTGGCCGCGCAATGCCTTCTACAACGAGCTCAACGATAACAAACTCGCACACTACTACGTCGGGCGATTCGAAGATCGCATCATGTCGTACGCCGGCTTGTGGGTCATCCTTGAGGATGCTCATATTACGACGATCGCTGTCGAGCCGATCTACCAGCGCAAGCGCTTTGGGGAACAACTGCTGGTCAAGCTGGTGGAGGAAGCAATCGAACGCGGTGCGCGCTGGATAACGCTCGAGGTACGCGAGTCAAACGTTGCCGCGCAGAACCTCTACAAAAAGTACGGCTTCACCGTCGTAAGTACGCGACGCGGTTATTACTCTGACAACGACGAAAACGCGCTTGTCATGTGGGCCGGTAACCTCAAGGGCGTCGTCTACCAGAACCGGCTTCAGGCCCTGAAAGAGAGCCTTTCCTGAGGCAAGCCGCGCCCCCGCAATCTCTTGGTCCCTCCGGTGCTAGCCAATTCCTTGACCTCTGCAAGGCGGTCCGCTCGAATCTTTCCCAAGAGCGCTTTTGCCACGTGCTCGGGGTCGCTCGAACTGCAGAGCGCCTCGCGCGCCGCTACGGCGTCTCAACGCGCAAGGCGCGCGTCGCGGCTATGCTTCATGACATCGCACGCATGTGGACAAAGGATCAACTCCTCGATTACGCTCGGCGTAACGACATGGCGATCAGCGCGGCCGAGCGTGACGCGCCCGTGTTGTTGCATGCGCGTATTGGAGCGCACATCGCGCGCCAACAATATAAGGTGAACGACCCGCAGATGCTGCTCGCCATCGAGCGCCATACTGTTGCGGTCCCAGGCATGTCCGATCTCGAAAAGATCCTCTACATTGCGGACACGATCGAACCATCACGAACTTTTCCGCAGCGAGCCGCACTTGCCGCTGCGGCCGACCGATCGCTCGATGAAGGGCTGTTAGCGTGCGTCAAAGCTTCCATGGAGTATCTTGCGGCCTGCGGTATCCCGATATCTCCGCCAACGCAAACACTTTACAACGAGTTGGTGAGCAGTGGCAAAGCGTAAGACACGGACAGCACTTCGCCCGAAAAAAGGCGCGCAAGCAACGCGCGTTTTGCGCGCGGCCGCAGCAGGTAAGAAAGCGATCTCCGGGCCTGCAAGCGTTTCCGCCAACGCCATCACCCCGTTGCGTAGCCAAGGCATTGCGACGACGCGCGAGCAGGTGACGCTGCTCACGGACCGGCAGGTCAACGACCTTGCGCAACGCTGTCGCGAAGCCGCAATGGATAAGAAGGCTGAGAATGTCCTGCTCATCGACATCCGTGGCCGAGCAAATTTTGCGGACTATTTCGTGCTTGCGACGGGACGATCGGCCATTCAAGTGCGAGCAATTGCCGACGGTGTCGTCGAAGCATCTGAAACGAAGTTCGGTGCGCCGATTCGAACGGAAGGGTATAACGACGCCAATTGGATATTGGTCGACTACGGTTCGGTGATCGTCCACGTGTTTACACCGGCTGCCCGCGAATTTTATAATCTGGAACGATTGTGGGCAAAGCCCACGGTATCGCAAAAGAGGAAAAAGTGAAAAGTACGATCGTCAAGCCGAGCAACGGTCAGGCGAAGAAAAATAGGCTTAAGGGTCAAGGGAAAAACAGGTCGTCCGGCCTGAGCTTGCGCCGGCTGACCAAGCGCCAAAAGCAAAAGATTGGCCGCATCTTTGTCTGGGTGTTTATTTTGGTCTTCGCGTTTACGATCGTTGGGTCGCTGGTCGCGATAACCGTCAAGCCAGCCGGGCCGTAATCAGCCTACTTCAGCAACTCTTCAGCGATGATCATGCGCTGAATTTCGTTCGTCCCCTCGTAAATTGCCAAGATCCGCGAATCGCGATAGACGCGCTCGATCCCGGTCTCTTTCATGAATCCGCTGCCCCCGTGTATTTGCAGGGCGCGGTCGACGACATGGATGCACAGGTCTGAGCAATAGCGTTTCACCATCGCCGCTTCAATGCTGAACCGCTCGCCGCGGTCTGCCTTCCAGGCGCCGTGGTAGACCATATTACGGCCCGCGTAAATTTCCGTTGCCATATCGGCAAGCATGAATTGCACAGCTTGTTGCTTGGCAATGGGTTTGCCAAACTGAACGCGCTCTTTTGCATAGGCGATGGATTTCTCAAGCATGTAGGATGCACTTCCCACGCAACCCGCGCCGAGCGAGAGTCGACCCATGTCGAGGGTCTTCATTGCCGTAAGGAAACCCATGCCGACCGTACCGATGACGTGATCGGCCGGAACCTTCGCGTCCTGGAAGATCAACTCGCACGTGTGGCTGCCGAAGATTCCCATCTTGCGATCTTTCGGACCACGCGTCACGCCTGGACCGTTGAGGTCAACCCAAAAGGCCGTGATGCCTCCGCGTGCGCCGAGCGTGGGATCGGTTACCGCAAAGACGGACGCAAAATCGGCGATATCGCCGCTTGTGATAAAATGCTTGACTCCATTAAGAAGGTACGCCTCGCCCTCTTGGCGCGCCGACGTTGAGATGTTCGCTGCGTCAGAACCCGCACCGGGTTCAGACAGCGCAAAACATGCGAGCTTTTCGCCGGCGCACAGCGTAGGCATGTAGCGCTCTTTGAGCTCTTTACTGCCGTCAAGGTGCATCGCCATAGCGCCGATACTGCAGTGCGCGCCGAGAAGATTCGAAAAAGCTGCGCTCGCACGGCCCAGCTCTTCGAGCGCGACGCAATAGCCCAGTTCGCCGACACCCGCGCCGCCGTATTCCTCCGCGAAGGGCAAGCCGAACAAACCCATATCCTTCATCTTTGCGATGGTAGATGGCGGGATCTCGTCGCTGTCTTCGACCTGGTCGGTAATCGGCCAGAGTTCTTTCTCGACGAACTCGCGCAACGAGCGCTTGAGCAGTTTCAGATCCTCGGGCAGCTCGAAGTTGAGCGTTTGAGGAGTTTGTGTGACAGTCATGACGTCGGCGTTCCTCTGGAGCGCAGACGCGTCCTTCGGCGAGCTGACAAGCTTGGACACTCCAAGGTCGCTTGCGAGCGGCTGCACAATACCCAAGCGTGCTCGAAGCTCTTCGTTCACAGCCGGTTTGGCATCCCACGCGTCCGTGGAAAGACGGTCAAGCGGACCAAGATGATCGGCTGTATCGCTTCATCAACGAGCAACTCTATCCGTTTAGTCCCTTTTACCGGCGACTTTTCGACGAGCACCACATCAACCCGCGAAAGATTTGCAGCATCAACGATCTGCGCCATATCCCCTTCACTTCAAAGAACGATATCGCGCCCACGCCCGACAACCTGACGCGTCCGCTGGAACTTGTGCTGGTTCCCACTGAGGAATCAATTCGCAAATATGCGCCGGCATCGGTGACAGCCAAGCTCATGTTTGAGCGGCTGCTTCATGGCGGCAAGGCGGTCAAGGACAGGCTGCGCTTGGAATATTTTCCCGTGCACGTTACCTACACGACTGGGCGTTCCGCTCTACCCACGCAGTTTTTGTACGCGTCCAAGGACTTCGAGCGTCTGCACATTACGGGAAAGCGTATGATCGAGCTGTGCGGCGCGCAGATGGGCGATCGCGCGCTCAACGTCTTCCCGTTTGCTCCGCATCTCGCGTTCTGGCAGACGTTTGCCGTCGCGCAGGCGGCGACCATGCTCATCGTACACACAGGCGGTGGCAAAGTTGCGGGGACCGCGGGGAACATTGCGGCGCTTTCGCGACTTCAGCCGTCCATGCTCATCGGTGTGCCTGGATATATCTATCACTTATTACGTCAGGCGCTTGAGCAGCGCGTTGAGCTCAAGAATTTGAAACGAATCGCGCTCGGCGCAGAGCGCGTGCCGCCAGCGCTCAAGGCGCGCCTCGGCGATCTGTGCGCACAGATGGGCGCGCCACACGTGAGTGTATATGGGGTGTATGGTTTTACTGAAGCGCGTCACGCGTGGGCAGAGTGCACACCGCCCGACTACATAACATCGTTTGGCTATCATACATATCCCGATTTTGACGTGTTCGAAATCGTTGACCCTGAGAGCGGGGAGGTCGTCGGACCGGGCGAGCGAGGGGAGATTGTGTACAGCTCGCTCTCGGGCAGAGGTTCCTGCGTGCTGCGCTATCGCACAGGCGATATCGCAGAAGGTGGCATTGTCTACGATCCATGCCCTGGCTGCGGACGCGTCGTGCCGAGAATATCACAAGCAATCTCACGGCGTTCCGATGTCGGGGAGTTCCAACTCACAAAGATTCGCGGCACGCTTGTGGACCTTAACGGATTCGTTCCGGTTATGGCCGAGATTCAGGATGTTGTCGAGTGGCAACTGATCGTCAAAAAACACAACGACGACCCGGATGAACTCGATGAACTCGTGCTTTGTATCGCGGTAGGGCCGAACACAAATGCCGATCGACTCAAGGAGCGCATCTGCGCCGATCTTGTCTCGGCTATCGAAGTCGCCCCGAATAGGATTGATGTGTTACCGCTCAATCAGGTAGAGGCAAATCTCGGACTCGACACGCAGATGAAGGAGCTGCGCATCCGCGACATGCGCAACGTGCTGAAAGCTCCCATCGGTCAGCCGTAGTCATGCGCGCCATTAGTATGACTGAAAAATTGTGATACCAACCATCCGTGCCTGGCTCGTTCTTTCGATTGTCGCTATAGCTTGGGGATGCGCGTCTACACACTCGGAGCCGACGACCCCCCAAATCCAGAGAGTGACTGTTGTCGTAAAGTCGGTTCACGACGAGCGTGGTCACATATGCAATGACGCCTATGCTAACCGTGTGGCGACAGAACTCAACCAACTGAAAGCGGCTGGCCAATTCGACCTTGCGCACGAGTGCCGTTGTCTCCCACAAACGGCAGCCTATATAAGAAACGACTACTCACGCCGCCTAACAAACTGGGATCTAATAGAAGTCGCCTTGGCGGCGCCATTTTCAGTTGCTTCCAATAGGCTCCCGAAATGGTGGCAAGGCAAAATGATATCATCCGTGATGGTGGCAACGTATCGCGGTGTGACTCTAGTGTATTTGGATATGTCGTCGAAAGGGCAAGAGCTCTTCACGTCGTTCGAATACACCGACCGGGGGAACTTCGACCTGGGCAAACTCAAGTGTTAGTGAATACCGGTGACAGCCACGAGGATACGTTTCCTTAAGTAAGTACAGTCGGGCAAGCAACATGCTTCTATGCGCGTAACGTCTAACATTACAGGTGTCGATCGCTAACGAGCAAGTGGGTTAGGCTAATGATGAACAGCAAGCGTATGACTTACTGGATTGCGATGGTTGCCGTTGTATTTCTTGGCCTAGGCTGCTCCGCACACACGCGTCAAATCACCCCAATCGCCGCGCTCAAGCAGATCGGCTTACCAATCTACCCAAATGCTGTGGCCATAAGAGGGCAAGAACTTACGGATTCATCGAAGTTCGGGGGCGCCGATCAGTTCCAAGCAATGTTCACGACGCGTGATGACATGAGCCGGGTGCAAGACTTCTATGGTAAGCACGTTCCGCAGAATGCAAGAAAAATGTTCATCCCTCTGGGATTCACGACCGCTGTCGCGTTCCAGTGGTACGTAAAAAATACTCAAAAGCAAGTCGTGTTTGAAAAGTTCAAAGACACGACCCTCATCGAACTGCAATCCATGACGATCAGCTTCCCCACATCGTCGCAAAGCGCTACTCCAAGCGCTCAACCCTAAATCTAACTAACGCTCAGGACTTCGCCTACGGCGCGGTAGCCTTCGTCGATCGCTGTGTCCGTAAAAGCCTCGCCACTGGAGTCCGAGTTCGCAATGGCGATTCGGCCGAATGGTTTCTTTGCGAGATCGCATGGACGCTGACCTTCGGGCCAATGTTCCCACAGAGATTTGTTGTATTCGTACGCATATCCGTGCGACCAGCGGTTCACGGTGATCGCTGCGATTTCGCGCGCGGGATCGAAGCCGGCGTCTGCGAGCATGTCGGCAAGCTGCTCTCGCACGTTACGCTCAATCGTTTCAAACGGTGTTCTGAAGAGCTCCCAGCGGCCCGCGCGATATTGGTCGCGCGGCGGAAGACCATACTTCGTCGGCGCGCGCAGCATGAAAAGCACCATTGGGTCGTCAGGCGTTCGCGGCGATGCATAGCCGCCCATGTCGACCGGGTAATCAAGCATGGTAAAATAATGGTAGCTTGTGGGGGCTAGTATTTGGTAGACACCGAGCTTCTTAAATGAACGCCAATTCGTCAGCGCCACGTGCGTGTAGACATAAGGTTCCTTAACACAATAGGCCAGGTGCTCTTTCTGATGAGCCGGCAGCTCGGGTGCGATGAGCCGTGAGACGACGTGCCAGCAGGCGAGGATGCAAGTGCCAGCGCTGACGGTCGTGAGGTCTTCACCATTCGTGTACGTGACGTTTACTTCGCGAGCATGCGCCGGGTCTGGGTGGTGAACCACCCGCACGGTTGTCGAATTGAGACGAATGCGCACTTGGTTGCGTGGGTCATCGAGCTTTGTATAGTCGCACGGTGCGAGCACGATATCTTCCATTGACGATCCTGGAATGGCGCCGGGCACGAGTGAGCGCACAAGCATGCGAGCGATGGACGCATTGCCGTCGGGGAAATGGAAAATATAGGGATCTGGTTTAGCGCGGCGCCACTTGCCGACGCCGAGGCCGAGATCCATGCCCTGAAAGCCGGGATACTCCATACCGTAGTCGTCACCGTTTTCGAAGCAGTCATACGCAGCGACGGCTTCGATGCCTGTACCAAAGAGGTCGTACGGGCGATCCTGGAGATAAGGCAACACGCCGCGATCGCATTCGGCGTGCTTCGTGATGAAGGTAGAATACGAGATCGTCTTCAGGTAGGCGACTTTCAGTTCGCGCGAAAGGTCGGGTAAGTAGTCGACCTGCTCGGTGTGGATGCGAATGAGGTCGGACTTCGCTCGCTGCGACAGCGGCACATCGCGGAACACGTCGGCCCACGGCCGCCGGTACGCACCCGCGACGAAGTGATTTCGGCCGAAAGTGCGCCTGTTGAAGAACAGTCCAGTCGACAGACCATCATACCGATGCTGCTGAAAGTATTTGTAGAAACGATTGACGTCGATACCGAGTTCTTTGACAAGACGCATCGCTGACGGTCGATAGCCGCTCGGACTCTCCATTGATTGCGTTCCCGCGTTGCTGAGCAGCAGGCGCTCGCCGACGCGAAACTCGTTGCGGCCGGCATGACCGCCGAAGTCGCGGCGCACGTCAAGGATGAGAATTCGCGCGTTGGGGCGCTGCTGGCGATAAAAGTAAGCGGACGCGAGGCCCGACATCCCCGCACCCACGATCACAAGGTCGTAGTGCTCGCCGCTTGACGACGGTGCTTTCGTATGGGTCCAAAAGGTGCCGTCGCGCAGTTTATGCATGACGGCATAGCTTGAGTTATCCTGACCCCAAAGCCCAGTCGTTGCCGGCGGATACGCTGCGCTGTTGGCCGCGCTGGTAGGCAGAGAATGCGGAGCACATCCTGGCATTGCTCCGGCGGCAAGCGCGCCGAGCGCGGTGATAGCGACCCCGTCAAGAAAATCACGCCGAGTAATTCGAGCGTGCATGCCGAGGTCGCGATCGGTCATGCGGTTACTTCGTTGTTGGCATTACGAAGGAGGAGCCGTCCTTGATCGATGACGGCCAGGTAGCAGTCGTTGACTTCAGGCGGGTGTAGAAGCGCACACCCTCCGGTCCGTGGACATGATGGTCGCCAAAGAGCGAGCGTTTCCAGCCACCAAAGCTGTGGAACGCCATCGGCACCGGGATGGGAACGTTAATGCCGACCATGCCAATCTGCACGTTGTGGTTGAACCAGCGCGCAGCATCACCGTCGCGCGTGAAAATTGCGACACCATTGCCGAGTTCGTGGGTGTTGACGAGATCGAGCGCCTCTTGCGGTGTCTTCACGCGAACCAGCGAGAGTACTGGGCCGAATATTTCTTCGCGGTAGACCCGCATCGTTGACGTTACGTGATCGAAGAGCGTGGGACCGAGAAAAAATCCATTGCCGGATGTTGTTACGGCGTGCGTGCGGCCATCTACCACCACCCGCGCACCCTCTTGTTCGCCGATGTCAATGTAGGATCGGACGCGCGCAAGGTGTTCGCCGGTCACGAGCGGCCCCATATCAACGCCTTTCGCGGCGCCGTCGCCGACGCGCAGCGTTGCAAGCTTTGTCTTGATACGTTGTACAATCTCGTCCGAAACTTTTTCACCGACCGTCACAACAACAGAGATTGCCATGCAACGCTCGCCTGCCGAGCCATACGCCGCGCCGACGATAGCATCGGTTGTCTGATCCAGATCGGCATCGGGCATGACAACGAGGTGGTTCTTGGCACCGCCAAGTGCTTGCACGCGTTTGCCGTTTGCCATGCCACGTTTGTAAACGAACTCCGCGATGGGCGTTGACCCCACGAAGCTGACGGCCTTGACGTCAGGATGATCAAGCAGCGCGGTGACGACGTCTTTGCTGCCATTGACGACATTAAAAATACCGTCGGGAGCGCCGCATTCGCTGAAGATACGTGCGAGCTCCAGTGGCAGCGACGGGTCTTTCTCGCTGGGCTTAAGCACAAACGTGTTACCAGCCGCAATCGCGATGGGAAACATCCATAGCGGCACCATGGCGGGAAAGTTAAACGGCGCGATGCCGGCGCATACCCCGAGCGGTTGGCGCACGGTGAATCCGTCAACATTGCGGCCAACGTTCTCGGTGAGCTCGCCCTTGAGCAGTTGCGAGATGCCGCAGGCAAATTCCACGACCTCAATGCCGCGCGTCATCTCCCCTTTGGCATCGTCCAGCGTTTTGCCATGTTCGGCAGTGATGATCGCGGCGAGGCGGTCGATTTGCGCATGCAGCGCCTCGCGAAACTTAAAGAGAATTGCCGCGCGGCGAAGCGGCGGCGTCTCCGACCACGCCGGGAACGCCGCTTTGGCAGCCGCGACTGCAGCGTCAACGTCAGCTGTGCTGGCGAAGGCAACGCGCGCACTGCGTTCGCCGCGCGCGGGATTCCACACATCGCCGAAAGCAGCGGGCGTACCGTCGACGCTGCGGCCATTGATGAAGTGACCGATTATCTTGGTAGTGGAGTCGGCCTGGGGAGACGTCGTAGCTGTGGTGGTCGATGCCATGGTAGTGTTCCCTTTGTTTAGAGCGCAGAAGCGGCTTCAGCAAGCGCGCCTGAGAGTGCGTCGACGCCGAACGAGAGCTCGTCCCGCGAGATCGTGAGCGGCGGCGTAACGAGGATGACGTTGTAACGCCCGAACGCGTAGACACCGCGTTTGCGCAGCGACTTGAGGATCGTTGGCATGACTCCGGCGCTTGGACCCTGCCAAGCGACGATCGGTTCGCGAGTGGCACGATCGCGCACAAGATCGAGCGCGAAGAAGGCGCCGATACCGCGCACGTCGCCGACAATCGGTGAACTGTCGCGCAAATTGCCGAGCAACTGGCGCATCCACTGCTCGATCTCGAGCGCCCGAGCGAAGATATGCTCTTCCTTATAAGCGCGCAACGCGCCGCGTGCGGCGGCCATGGCAAGCGGATGGCCGGAATAAGTGTGGCCGCAGTTAAGTACATGGTCGTCAAAGTAGGACGCAAGCCGCTCGCGTACGATGACGCCACCGAGCGGCACGTACGCGGACGTCGAGCCCTTGGCGATGGTGATGAGATCGGGCGTGACGCCAAACCGTTCGCAAGCGAAGGCGGCCCCAGTCCGTCCAAAACCGGTCATGACCTCATCGAAGATGAGGAAGATGCCATGACGGTCGCAGATCTCGCGCACGCCCTTGAGGTAGCCATCGGGATACACGATAACGCCGTTGGAACCCACCACCGGCTCCATGATGATCGCTGCGACTCTGTTCGGATCCTCATAGGTCAGCACAAGCTCGAGATGTTCGAGGGCCCGACCGGTTTCTTCAACAGGATCGTCGGTGTTGAAGGGGCTGCGGTACGGAAAGGGCGCAAAGAAATGAATCACACCGGGAATGCCCGGTTCGTTCGGCCAGCGACGATTCTCACCGCTGAGCGTTCCTGCGCCGGGGGCAGAACCGTGGAACGATCGATATGTGGCGAGCACCTTGTGACGGCCGCTGATCATGCGCGACATTTTTATCGCGTCCTCGTTCGCTTCGCCGCCGCCGGTCGTGAAGAATGTGCGCGCGCCTTCACTCCACGGAGCAAGGCTCGCGAGTTCCTCCGCCACCTCTGTGCGGAGCTCATTGAAGAACGCCGGTGCCGCATAGCATAGTTTAGCCGCTTGATCGGCAATTGCGCGCACGACGGTCGGGTGGCTGTGCCCTAGATTGACGGCGACAAGGCCGGCAGACAGGTCAAGATATTTCTTGCCGTTTGTGTCGTACAGCCACGAACCGATAGCGTGGTCGATGGTCGGCATGTCGAGCGCACCCTGTGCCGACCACGGCGTCAGAACGTACTGCGTATGCTTCGTGCGCGTTTTTGTTTCGGCGGTCAGCATTATTTTGTTTCCTCGAGAGCGCGATTGAATCCATGGGTGATGTGAGCGGCGATGAGCACGATCGCTTCATCTGAGTTACGGTTGCGCATTGCCACGAGCAGGGCCGCATGTTCGGTTGCAAGGTCGTCAGGCCGCTCATAATGACGACTGGTCTGCGCGATGTAGAGACGAAGCTCGCCGATCATTGCTCGATAAGCTTGCGCAAGATGCGCACTTCCCGCCAGTTCAACAAGGTACTCGTGCGCGGATAGATCTGCGTCGACCGCTCCGCTCAGGTTGCGGCGTTTCGCTTGCGCGGCGATCGCGGCGATGAGCGCCTCGAAACGATCGAGGTCCTGAGGCGTTGCTCGCTCGATCGCGCGGCGCACGGCAAATTGCTCGAGCGCAAGCCGAAAATCAAGCAGATCTTGCAGCCGCTCTTTGCTCAAAGCCGTGACGTACGTGCCTTTGTAAGGAACGACGCGGACCAACCCCTCACCCGCAAGCAACGCCAGGGCTTCACGGATCGGGCTACGACTGACCCCGAGCTCAGAAGCTAGCGCGAGTTCACTCAGACGCACGCCGGGTTCGATCTTGCCTCGAGCAATTTGTGCGCGAAGGTGCGCCGCCACGCGCGTGGCAGTCGAGGAGCGATCGATCTGGCCTGAGCCGGCGAAATCTTGCATCCTACTGTCGATTGTCGACAATATGTGGAAATTCCTTGATATGGTGCGATTTCCTCAATCGCATCTGCACACGGCTTTTCGACCCGGGGACCAATTGTTTGATCGGGATGGCTGATCTACAGCCTCCTTTCGAGCGACGAGGCGTGAAGCCAAACCCTAATCGTAGCGAAGATTGAACGCCGGTTTCACATAGAAAAGATTCAGCCTGAGGCCGCCGAGCAACCCCTCAAAGCCAAGCGTATCACGGACGAGCAGTCGGGGCTGGACGACGTTCTCCGGAAAATCAAAGACGATGGTTTCCGCTTCGCCAGCACCGAGGATCTTGTGACATCGAGAGCGATCGGAATGGATGATCTGGTCCATGGCACTTTGACCCTTCGGTGAGAACCGGTAGTCAGTACCATCATAATCGATGGCGTACACGGCATCATTGCTCCAGTTGAAGCGACCCCACCACGGCGTTTCCATGTCGGCTGTTACCACATAGAACACGCCGCGGGCCCGAATGGCATGCGCACCGTGGCCGATGGTCTTGACGCGCTTCACTTGTGTGACGGCAAAGCAATATTCATCCCAACAATAGCTCTCGCCGACTTTGTACGGATGCAACGGTTGCACAAGCAAAAGACCGGCGTAGAACACGATCACAAACGCGAGGCATAGTGCCCCGACGCGAAGTGCCGGCCGGACTCGGTCGAGCCATTGCCAGTGCGCAAAGCCGAGCCAGCGCAATGCTTCGGCCAGAATCCAATCCGCGGCGACACCAGCATAAACGGCAGCGATGGGGATAAACGCGAGGGCCCATGGGGCGACGCGGCCCGAGGAAGCGTCCTGCGGACACCATGGAAGCGGCTCGGGAACGAGCTGGATTTTGAGCAGGAGCAGAACGAGAACCCACGCCGCAAGGATGGCAGCCCAGCGCCAGGCGCCGCGTGGAAAAACAAAGCCGAGCGTTAGCCCAACGAGTATCTCCAGCAATATTGCGGCATTGCCGTCGCGCCACACCGACACGAGCGATGCGCAAGCGAGCGCTGTAATAAACGCGATAACGAGCGCGACGAAATCGGCACGCCGGCTTTGCATGGCAAAGGGTATACTTTGTCAGGCAAAGTAAATCCTGCAGAGCGGGTTACGAACGAGGCGCTTTTTCGGCGATGAGGCTATCAATCGTCGCATCAACGGCGTCGTCTTGCCCCTCGCCGACGATTGTCTTCCGCAGATTGCCCGCCCGGTCAAAGACCATCTGTGTTGGCCAAGCCGTGACATTGTAGGAGTTCCATATCGCAAAGTCGTTGTCAACGGCAACCGGCCATAGAACGCCTTGATCCTTTATGGAAGCGACGAGATTCTCGCGGCTGCGTTCGTACGATGTCTCAGGACTGTGCACGCTAAGAATGACGAGATCCTTGCGCGACTTGTCACGATACAATGCGCGCAAGTTTGGTTGAACATGCTTACAATTGATACACCCAAACGTATAGAAGTCGACTAGGACGACCTTGCCGCGCACGACCTGCGGCGCGGGTTTGGAATTCAGCCAGTCTGTGGCCGCCAGTACTCGCTGCAAGTTCAAATTCTGCTCCGCCGCTGCACGGGATGTGGACGTAAAAAGAGCGACAATGAACAGACCGGTGAAGAGCAGGCCGACGACTAGGTTTTTATAGCGCATGATGATACCTCAACACATAGCTACGCAGCGCAGCCCGAGGTGGATGTGCGGCTACTAACTATAGTCGAATATAAGGTGCCATCCGTTCGAACTTTGACGGGCCGATTCCCGAAACGTTCTGAAGATCATCCACGCTTTGGAAAGGGCCATTAGCGGCTCGGTACTCGATGATTCTTCTCGCCAGGCCTGGTCCCACTCCGGGAAGTGCAACGAGTTCGGTTTCGCTCGCAGTATTGACGTTGAGTGTCTGACCAGGCTGCAACTTACCCCTCGACCCGGCAGCGTGCCGGGACGAGTGGCGGCGCAATCCGCGACTGCCGTATGTCGAAGCAATCGAATCAAGGCCGCCGCCGGCAACGATCTGTCCTTTCTTGGGCACGTCGATCTTCATAGCGTCGCTGAGCAACTCGGCCAGATTCAGCTGCTCGAGATCCGCGTCGGGAAGCGCACCTCCGGCGCGCGCGATGCCATCGGTGACACGGGCGCTTGCGCCAAATGTGTACACACCGGGTCGGCGCACGTCGCCGCATATGTAGACCGCCATCTGCGTAGGCCTCGGCGCAGGTTGCTGAGCAGCCAAGCTTTGATCGTTCGTAACGAGTTGTGCAGGCACGGTGGCCTCGGGGCTCGTGAGGATGGACGCGTGAGTAGCGCGGTGCTGCGGCAAGGCGTACCCGAGGACGAGAGCGATGGCGACGCCGACGACCATCCACCAGCGTTTGTTTCCATTAAGCATGCGCTTTGATTCACGCGCACTCTTGGGCGCGTCAAGGAGCACCCTGGTTTCGAGCGCGAAGACTTCTGCCAACTAGAGGGGTGTAGACCAATGCGAAGTGTGAAATATTGGTTGGCCGCTGCGTTCACTTGCGGGTTCATTGCACTGAGTGCAAGCGCTGTGTTAGCAGATGCCAGCGATCAACAGGTGAACGATACGCGCGCTTTCATTGAGTACGCATTCGGATTCTCCCTTGACGCTCCCACCGTTCAGTTGATCCGTGATGGTCTGACGAGCGACATGGCAAAGAATGAATCCGGATCGCTTGCGACCCTCAACGACATGAACACCTTTATGTCGTACGTGCATTCGCACCCGGCTGCATCCGGCGCGTTGTTGCGGACCTACGTCGAGCCCGAACTCGTGGCAGCCTTTCAGGCTGATACCTCGGATGCAACCTCAAGAGCACTAGTTGCCACTTGGCGCGCGCATAATCACATTGTGGCCGATGGGCGGCCACCGCTCCGAAAAGATGTTGTCGACTCGTACATCGCCATGTTCGAGTTCATTTCGAAACAAGCCGGCAAGCAGGTTCCGGCTGAGGTTAAAAATCATTCGCAGTTTAGCACGCGGGTCGCTCGTCAATATGCGACTGCGACACCCGACAGTCAGTTACAATTCAACCGAGTGCAAACACTGTGGTTAGCGTTGCAAACGATATGGGCGCAAGCAACTCCAGCCGAAAAGGCGGCGCTGCGCCAGCAGTGGCGCGCACCGACTCAAGCAAACGCGCACGCCCACATCGCGACTGCCTCGAGTCCGGCTCAGTCAGGATTTTCGGGTCAAATATTCAACGAAGAGAAATACAAAGAAAAGCTGTTTGTGGACGGTGAGACGCAAGTGTATATGGCGACTTGGACGAACCCGTTTAATCCCTAGCCAAAGGCTCGTAAACTCTAGGGCGACCCGTGGTGGCGTCAATTTCGATGAGCTCGTCGGACGGGCACGTATGGAATGAGAGGACGACCATATCGTTTGCCTGTGGCAAGAACTCGTGCGCGACGTGCTCGCCGATAACAACCCACACATCCTCAGGATCCGCCGCATCTGAGAAGCGAATCATCTGGCTTGTCTTGTCGCCGACATGCGATCGCCCCCGACCTTCGATCACGGCCATATGTTGCACGCTGTTTGGGTGAAAGTGAGTACCCGATGGGGTGTCTTTCTTAAGAACAAAGATCCACGCTGACTGAATGTTGTCGGGTAGCAGCGCCGCAAGCCCGTCATGTAGGCTGACAACCGACCAAACAAAAGGCTCGCTCGAAGTCGCAAGCTGGTCTTTCAGTCGCGCGACCGTCTCAGGGTAGTCGGGATCTGAGAGAATCTTTGCGACCGCGGCGTTCAGTTGTTTTAGACGCCCGCGTCCGTCAAGTTGTCGGCGCATCCTAATAAACGTGCTTTCTCGAGCCCCCATGTGCTGCCGCCAGCGTCCCACCTCAGTGAACCCGCACGCGGCCCAGAAGCGATGCGCGCTTTCATTTTGTTCGACAACGTTAAGTTGTATTTCCGATACGCCATGTGCTCGCGCAGCGTTAACAAGCGCGTCGACAACATTCCGGCCTAGGCCGCTTCCACGAGTGTCGGGGCTGAGCAACAAGAGCCCAATGTACCACGAGCCTTCGTGCGGATGGTTGCGAAAAGCGTCGAGGACCCCGATTAACTTGTCGCCGTTCGCGGCCGTGATTCCGTAGAACATCTTGCCCTGAGGACCGTAGCCTTGCTCAGGTCCAGCTTCATAGACTGACTGAGCCTCATCGAGTTGTGGTGGACGCCCGTACACAACCTGTACATAGTCAGCGGAGTCGTTCCACAATTGCTGGAGTGCGGGAAAGTCGTGGGGCGCTAGAGGGAAAGTCCGGAAGGCATCGCCGCTCAGCTCTACGAGATCAACCACAAGCTATTCCATCCCGTCCATAAGGGCGATCCAGTGCGTCGTCGCGTTCTCTTGGCGGATTTTCACCGCTGGCGCGTATTCACGCGACGCGTGCCACTTTTGGGCCGCCTCAACAGTTGGGAATTCGACAATTGCCAGGCGCTTTGGCACTTTCTCGCCTTCGAGCGCCGCAACTGGTGCTCCGCGAGCGAGATACTTCCCGCCGTACGGTCGAAGCGACTCGCCGACAATATCGCCGTAAATGCGAGGCGATTCGGTATCGTGCCACGTTATGCAAGCGACTAAGTAGCCTGGCATCGATCAACCCTTTCCATATATGTGATGAATCTTCGATGAGAGTTGTATGCTGTTCATGCGCGCTTAATGAGTTGGGCCTTTCGCCCGGGTACTCTCTAGATATAACCACAAACCTGCGAAGCTGTTGGTGAGGTGTCGAAAATGCGAGGCTGGATTCAATCCCTGTTGGTCGTGAGCCTATGCGCCTTCATGTGGGCGTGTAGCGGGGGCGGGGGCACGGTTCCAAGTCCAAATCCGAGCCCTAGTGCCGGACCGGCTGGGATTCAACACATCGTCATCATCTTTCAGGAAAACCGTTCAGTCGACAATCTCTTCAACGGGTTCCCTGGCGCCGACACGGTGACGAGCGGAAAGAATTCGAGCGGCGGTACGGTTGCGCTTCAACCCGTGTCGCTCGCCGCCCCGTATGACCTCGACCATAGCCACACCGGATTCACAACTGAATACAACGGCGGCGCTATGAACGGCTTCGATCAGGTCAAAATATCTCCGCAGCCGGGTTTCACGCCCGGTCCAGACCCGGCGTACGGATACGTTCCACATTCCGAATCAGCCCCGTACTTCGCGCTCGCGCAGCAATTTACGTTCGCTGACGAAATGTTCCAAACCAATCAAGGCCCGAGTTTTCCTGCGCATCAATTCATTATTTCAGGCACCTCCGAACCTTCAACAGGCAGCACACTTTTGGCAAGCGAGAACGTTTCGTTTCCACCGAATGTACCGCGTGCAAATCAAGGTTGCGATTCGCCCGCGGGCAGCACGGTGGCGCTGATCGATCCGAGCGGCAGCGAATCTTCCACGATGTTCCCATGTTTCGATCACCAGACGCTTGCCGATCTGCTCGATGCTAAAGGGATTTCGTGGAAGTACTACACCCCATCTCCATACTTTTTGTGGTCGGGCTTCGATGGTATCAGTCACATTCGGTACGGGACCGACTGGGCAAAGGTATCGGTTCCCGAGACGAATATTTTCAACGACATCAATCTTGGACAACTGCCCGCGGTCTCATGGGTTGTACCGACTGGCGCCAATTCAGATCACGCGAACAACAATTCGAACTCCGGGCCCTCGTGGGTCGGCGATGTCGTCAACGCGATTGGCACCAGCAAGTATTGGAATAACACTGCCATCTTCGTGACGTGGGATGATTGGGGCGGCTGGTACGATCACGTAACTCCCCACATTTACAACTCGTACGAATTGGGTTTCCGGGTGCCGCTCATCGTCATTTCGCCTTACGCCAAAGCCGACTATGTCTCGCACGTGCCGCATGAATTCGCGAGCATCTTGAAATTCACCGAAACTCAGTTCGGGCTCGGATCGCTTGGATTCACGGATGCGCGTGCAGATAATCTCTACGACTGCTTCAACTTCGCGCAGACGCCGCTGCCATATCACCCGGTGTCGGTCCGCTATTCGCAGGCGCAGCTCATATCGCGTTGGCATGCGACGCCTCCTGACAACGAGTAATCCGTCAAGGGCTTGATGCGGGCCGTATGGTACAATACGGCCCATGCCATCCAAAGAGATCCCAGCGTATTCGCCACAGACGATCGAGCCAAAATGGCAGAAGATCTGGCAAGAGCGCCGGCAGTACGAAGCAACTGAAAACGCCCACAAGCGTAAGTTCTATCTGCTCGAGATGCTGCCGTACCCGAGTGGGGATCTTCACGTCGGTCACGCGCGCAACTATACGCTCGGGGATGTCATCGCTCGCTACCGGCGCATGCGGGGTCTCAACGTCATGCATCCGATGGGATGGGATGCGTTTGGCCTGCCGGCTGAGACCGCAGCGATTGCACGCGGCCTGCACCCGCGCGAGTGGACAAATTCAAATATTGCGAACATGCGCGCGCAGCTCAAGAAGCTCGGGACTTCGTACGACTGGTCGCGCGAAATCGACACATCGGCGCCCGAGTACTACCGCTGGACGCAGTGGCTCTTTTTGCTCATGCATCGTAAGGGGCTTGCGTACAAGGCAGAGGCGACGCTCAATTGGTGCCCGCGCGACCAGACGATCCTCGCAAACGAGCAAGCCGAGGGCGGTGTCTGCTGGCGCTGCGGAACGAAGGTAGAACGCCGTAAGGTCAATCAGTGGTTCTTCAGCATCACGAAGTACGCTGATCAGCTTCTCGCAGGTCTCGATCGCCTTGAGGGCTGGCCCGAGCGCGTCAAAACCATGCAGCGCAACTGGATTGGCCGCAGCGAGGGCGCGACGATCGAATTCGAAGTCGAAGGCGGCATCGGCACCGTTGCGGTCTTTACGACGCGCGTCGACACGCTCTACGGCGCAACATATCTCGCCATAGCTCCCGAACATCCGCTGTTGCCACGTATAATGGCGGGTCACCAAGAGCACGCTGCTGTTGAGGCGTTCCTGGCGAGCGTCAGGGATAAGACCGAACTTCAAACGCAACTCATGGAGAAACAAGGCGTTTTCACGGATGCCTACGCAAAAAATCCGATGAGCGGCGAGCGCATTCCAATTTGGGTAACGAACTACGTCATCGCAGAATACGGCACGGGTGCGGTGATGGGCGTGCCCGCGCACGACCAGCGTGACTTCGAATTCGCGCGAGCGCACGAGCTGCAGATACGAACTGTCGTCAAACGCGCCGATGCCAAGCGCGCGCCAAGCGCGAGTAAACTGCCGTCTGCATTTGTGGATGACGGCGTGCTCGTCAACAGTGGTGAATTCAGCGAGATGTCCAGTCAACAAGCGCGCAGGGCAATGACCGCGAAACTCGTCAAGCGCGGCGTGGGGACGCCTTCGGTGATCTACAAGTTGCGCGACTGGCTCATTTCGCGCGAGCGATACTGGGGAGCGCCCATCCCGATGGTCCGCTGCGCGCGTGACGGTTACGTGGCTGTTCCCGAAGATCAGTTGCCGGTGTTGCTGCCCGAGAACGTCCCCATCACCGGCACCCAAGGCAGCCCTCTCCAGCACGTACCCGAGTTTATGAACACGACCTGTCCGAAATGCGGTGGGCCGGCGACTCGCGAGCCTGAGACGATGGACACGTTTATTGATTCATCGTGGTATTATTTGCGCTATCTAAGTCCGCATGATGCGCAGGCACCCTGGTCCCCGGACGACGTCCGCTATTGGGCGCCCGTTGACCACTACATCGGCGGCATCGAACACGCCGTGCTGCACCTCATGTACTCGCGTTTCTTCTATGAAGTGCTGCGCGAAGAGAATCTCGTGCAGAGCGACGAGCCATTCATGCGTCTCTTCAATCAAGGCATGGTCCTTGGCGAAAATCATGAGAAGATGAGCAAGTCGCGCGGCAATACAATCGGCATCGACGAGGCGGTTGCAACATACGGCGCCGACGCGCTTCGCGTCTTCGAGATGTCCGCAGGCCCGCCTGAATCAGATTTTCCCTGGTCTACGACCGGCATTGCCGGGGCGACGCGGACGCTGCAGCGCATTTGGCGGCTCGTGTTGACGCATGCCGTCACCTTTGAACAGACGGGAGCCGCAGGAGTTGGGATTGCACGCGATGGCCGCACCCTCAGCGTTGCCGAGACAGATCTGCGACGGAGCGTCCACGCGAAGATAAAAAAGGTGGGCGACGAGCTCGGCGATCGCATGCACCTCAATACGTCGGTTGCCGCAATCATGACCCTGCTCAACGAGATCGACGAGTTTGCTGCCAAAAACAAAAATGCAGCCGATTCGCCTGTATTCGCCGAGGCGTTGACTGCGCTCTTATTGCTGCTCGCGCCGTTTGCTCCGCACATCACAGAAGAGTTATGGGAACGCACGGGCCAAAGCGGCAGCATCCATGAACAGCGCTGGCCCGAATACGACGACGTTGCGCTGCAACGATCATTGGTTGAGATTGTTATTCAGGTCAACGGGAAGAAGCGTGGGATGGTTGCAGCACCGCCCGGGTTGGATGAGCAAGCCGTCTACGAGAAGGCGAAGCTCATCGAAACGGTAGCCGCGCAGCTGAATGGCAAAGCCACACGCAAGCTCATCTACGTCAAGGACAAGCTGCTCAATATCGTCGTCGCCTAGTTTGGGTTGGCGCGGAAATAGGCGACCGTCTTTGCGATGCCCTCGGCGAGTTGGGTCCGTGGCTCCCATCCGAGCACGACTTTTGCTTTTTCGATGGCAAACACGCAGCGATAGACGTCCCCTGGCCGCTTTGGCGCTTTCACCACCTCGACGTCGCGGCCAGCCGCGATCGCAATTGATTTGTGCAATGCGTTGACTGACGTGCCGATGCCCGTGCCTATGTTAATAATTTCATTGTCGCCGCTCTCAAGTGCGAGTTGGTTTGCCCGTGCGACGTCGCCGACGAACACATAGTCTTTTTGCTGCTCGCCATCCCAGTCGACGCGAATCGGTTCCCCCTTCAGAATCCGCCCGCTGAAAATAGCGATGACACCAGCCTCGCCATTTGGATCTTGACGCGGGCCGTACACGTTGCCATACCTGAGCGCCGTATATCGGACGCCTGGTCCGGCAGCAAAGTAGCGCAAATAATGTTCGGCGATCATCTTTGTGATGCCGTATGGTGACTCGGGCAGCTGTGGATGTTGTTCATCGATAGGCAAGTGCTGTGGCGTACCGTAGGTGGCGGCGGACGATGCGAAGACGACCTTGCGCACGTGCTGCTGCGCGGCTTGCGTCAGGACGTTAAGCAAACCTTTGACGTTGACGTCGGCGTCGTAGAGTGGTTCCTGGGTGGAAATGGCGACGCTGTGCTGGGCGGCGTGGTGACTGACGACCTGAGGCCTAAATTTTGTGAAGACATCCGCGAGAGCGGCGTCGCGGATGTCGACTTCGAAGAGTTGCGCCTTAGGATTGACGTTGGTGCGGCGCCCTCCGCCATGAGACCAAAAGGAGTCGACGATAGCTACCTCATGGCCGGCGCCGATGAGCGCGTCGACGACATGAGAGCCTATGAATCCGGCACCGCCGGTCACCAGTATTCGCATGTCACCTTCTCTGTATGCGGATCCGACGGTGGACTGCCGCTTTTAACCCGAGCGGACTACAGGCGTAAGTGGCCGGTTACGGCGAGCAGGATTAGGATGAGGAGCACAATGACGAATGCTTCCACTATTCTTTCAACCCCCTTCCCTAAAAGACGCGATGGCTGGACTTCCTCTTTCACGTAAGGGTCGCAACGTTCCTCGCACGGCATGAAAAAGACTTATGCTCGATTGACATCGGAGTGCCATAGCGTGAAGAGCGAGTGTTGGAAAGTACATTCGAGTTGCTGCGCGGGCACCGGTTTGCAATTGCATGTGCTTCCTATGCGTGCGGCGTTATTCTGGTTGCAAAAACTCCACTAGCGGTTCCAATCTGCGCTGCACTGCTCGCGGCTCTCACAGTTATCCTGACAACGTCCACCGCACGACAGAAGTTCCTCTTCATTATGGTCTGCGCGTTCGCAGCGGGAGAGGCGGCGGCAATACTTTCCGTCTGGCACCTCGAGCATAAGCCTTTTGCGGTGCTCGACGGACGCCACGTCGTCATTGAAGCTGTGGCGCTCGAACGACCACGGATGAACGAGTCCGCGACGTTTCGAGTCAGGATCGTCAGCGTACGAATGCCGGCGACCAGCAGGGGCAACGCTCTCATAAATGAGGTTGCCCTCGTTTCGAGCCCCGCGGGCAGCTGGGGAGCCATCGCCGGAAAACACATCGTTGTGCGTGGCCGGGTTGATCTTCCCGGCGGCCCGAGAAACGATGGCGAGCCGGGAGAACGCGAAACGCTAGCAGATCAGGGCATCGGAGTTATGGTTGCGGCGCACAGAACGAGCGATATTCAGGTCGTAGACGATGCACCGGGGTGGGAGCCGTGGTGGGCGCGCGCGCGAGCCGCTGTGGCGAACGCAGTCGAAGGACGCCTCCCACCGCTTGAGGCGACAGTGCTCGAGGGGATCCTCTGGGGCGATCGAGGCAATCTCCCTGCAACGCTGCGCCAAGAGTTCTCGGATACCGGCACCGTCCATGTGCTGACCACAGCCGGACTTCATCTCGGCTTCATGGCTGGGTTTATTGCCTGGCTGGCCGCTTTGTTGCCGCTTGCGCGCCCAATTCGGACATTAATCGTGCTCGCCGGTGCCTGGCTATACGCTGCGCTCGCCGGCATGCATCTGCCGACGTTGCGAGCTGCGACGATGTTGACGGCAGGGACAGCAGCTATCGAGCTCGGTCGGGGTCGTACTCCGAGCGCAATATTCGCAGCTGCCGCGAGCGCAGTCATGGTCCCGCATCCGCTTGTCATATTGTCTCCGTCTTTTTCCATGTCATTTGCCTGCGTCGTTGGGATCGCGCTGGTTAGTCCCGTGTTAAGCGAGCTGGGTCTTCGCGATGGGTGGTGCGGTCTGCCACGCATTGCGGTTGAAGTTGTGCGCACAAGCCTTGCGGTTCAAATCGCGTTGTGGCCGCTCCAGGCACTCTATTTCAACGCGTTCACGCCGTATGCGGTGCTCGCTAACGTCGTTGTCGTGCCGCTCGTCGGTCTGATCATGGCGGCCGGCGCGCTGTTCTCAATCGCCGCTCTTACTGTTCCCGCCGTGGCGGTGCCGCTTGGAAATATCGTGTGGTGGGGACTAACCCTCGTTGTGAACGCGGTCCAGTTTTTCGCATCGTTGCCGGCAGCGCACGTCGATGTGCCGCCGCCTTCGCACATCTTCCTTATAATGTACTGGCTCGGGCTTGTTGCTCTCGCCACGGCACTGCGATTCAAGCGAGCGAAAGCACGCACAGTACTGGTGAGTTTGAGTGCTGCTGTCTTCCTTTCGATTGTCTATTGTTTCCCGGGCCTGCTCGCTAGATTCGATCGCAACATCCATTTAGATGCAATCGACGTCGGTCAGGCGGACTGCATTCTTATCCGGGCACCGGGTGGCCACGCTATGCTCGTTGACGGTGGTGGTCGACTCGAACGCACGTCATTTGGAACGGTCGTCGCGGCACCGCTGGGCGACCGAGTCGCAACGCGCACCGTGATGCCGTTCTTGCTTCGGCACTGGGTGCTTCATTTAGATGCGGTCGTTCTCACGCATCCGCACGGCGATCACGTAGGTGGAACCCCGGTCATCTTGTCGCGCGAACGCGTCGATACGGTATACGACTCGGCACAACTCTATTCAGGACCCGCATATCATCGCACACTTGAAGTCATTCGTGAGCGTCATATTCGTTGGATCCGAGCACAACGCGGGGTTGCATTCGATCTCGGACCGACAACGCATGTCCAGGTGCTTGCGCCCGAGCTACCGCTTATCACCGGAACGTCATCGGACATCAATAATAATTCGGTCGTGCTTCGAATGACATTCGGTCACGTCGCAATGCTGCTGACGGGCGATGCGCAATCAGAAGCAGAGGCGCGACTGCTTTCGCATGGAGGTGCAGATTTGCGGGCCGATATTCTCAAAGTTGGCCATCACGGCAGCGCCTATTCGAGCACACCGGAGTTCCTCGCGGTCGTTCATCCAAAGATCGCGATCATTTCCTGCGGCCTGCACAACGTTTTCGGCCACCCCAGCCCGCGTACACTCGAAGCATTGCGAACAATCGACGCCAAGGTTTTCCGCACGGATATCGACGGCGGCGTTTCGGTCGTTTCGGACGGCCTGGGTTTACGGACGACCGCTGAGAGGCGTTAGGCCTTAAGTTATGCCCCATGAAAACGTCTGATATACTAATCGATGAGCCTAGGATCCGGTTGTGAACTCACCTATGGTCTCGCGGAACGTGATCGGACAATCCTTTGGAGCGTTAATGTCCTGCCAATCCAGCACGACGCGATAATTCATCGATGGAGCTAGTCTCGGCAGCAAGACACTGGCATCGAAACGGGGTAAGTCCGGAGGTAACGGCACGTCGGTAACCCGTGGCGTCACCATCCAACGCGGCCGGTCGATCATCGTCACCATACCATTGCTCGGAACGAGTTCTATGGCAGAGATCAGGGTGATTCCGTTCACAGGCCCGTCGCTGCCAAGCTCGAGGAACCATGGTATCCAATCCAGCTTACCTTTGGGACCGACCAGCTTTAAGGACGGCATTGGCGCGGAACCGGGCGTGACGCACGGTTGTGGCGTGATCGGTGAATCTTGAACCGCAGCGACTGAAGCTGACGTCAGCTGCATGGTCACGGCTAAGACGCCGGCAGCCCCCAGCAACCTAGCAATAGTCCGCACGGAGATCCCCCATACGGCCGACCTTTTCGACCCAATATCAGCGCTTCCCGGCAGTCCTTGCCCCGGTCCCGAGATCGCTGCACAATCAGGTGGCCATGCGGTGGGGGCAACGGGGTGGCCGCGATACGGCGCATCCTCGGGCTTCTCCGACGCGGCGCCTACTCTCACTCCCAAGTCGTTCTGTGCATAATAATCCTACTGCGATCATGTCGGTGGAATTCCAGTCATATTGTCGCGCGAGCTTGTTCATAAAGTCTACGACTCGGCGCAGCTCTATGCCGGATCGGCATATCACCGCGCGCTTCAGGTAATGCGGCAACGCCATCTCACTTGGATTCGCGCGCAGCGCGGTGTAGCGTTTAATCTCGGTCAGACGACCCACGTCCAAGTGCTTGCACCCGAAGAGCCTCTCATCTCGGGAACGTCGTCCGACATCAGTAACAACTCAGTCGTCTTGCGCGTATCGTTCGGTCGTGTCGCGATGCTGCTGACCGGAGACGCGCAATCCGAAGCAGAAGCTCGTTTGCTGTCACACGGCGGCGCCGATCTGCGCGCTGACGTTCTCAAGGTCGGTCATCATGGTCGGCCTATTCGAGCACGCCGGAATTCCTTGCGGCCGTCCAACCGAAGATTGCGATCATCTCATGCGGCTTGCACAACGTCTTCGGCATCCCAGCCCGATCACGCTCGCTGCCCTAGCCGCAGCTGGTGCTCGATCCTATCGAACGGATCTTGACGGCGGTATTTCTTTAGACTCAGACGGTCGTTCAATTGAAGTCAAATCGACAAACCCAACCGTTCGCGCTCGAGCCGGCGAACCACCGTCTTCTCAATAAATCGATCGAAAACAACGCGAGAAACGAATCTCTCTGTTGCCGCAAGCCCGCGCGCGCCCGTCAGGCGTCGAACCGCGCCCCGCGCACGGCCCAACAAGCGCATGCGATGACTGTCGCGGAAGCGCCGATGGGCATCGAAGTCTTCGTCGCTCAGATCAAGTCTGTGCTTTTCGGCGAAGCGCCGAATGCTGGGCTCCATCCACGCGTCACTCCAGCGGAGGAGGAAGCATGGTAAGTCGGACAACGAAAACGGTGGCGGCGCGAGATGGGTAACGACGGACGCGGGCTCGATGAAGACCGATCCGCCAGCATTCGCCACGTCCAAGCAGAAATCAACGTGATCCAAAAAAGAAATCAGCCTCTCGTCAAGCAGGCCGAGACGGTCAAAGACATCCCTTCGCACGAGCATGCAATGGAATTCGACGAGGCCGATAGGCTGGCGAACAAGCTGCGAACTCACGCGGGCGACGGGCACATAACTAAAATGATGATACTCGTGAAGACGACGACGACCACCTTCCTCAACAATCCGTAGGTCCGCGCCCGCCGTGTGGATGATTTGCTTGGCGGGATTGTCGATGAGATAGAGGGGTCCAACCGCCGATGCACCCGTTTCTTCGGCACACGCGATGAGTTTGTCCAGCCAGCCCGGGGTGACGCTGACGTCATTATCGATAAACACAATGAACTTCGTCCGCACATGTTGCAAGCTCAAGTTGCGGGCCTGGTTCGCGGCGAGGAAGTGCTCGATTCGGATGAGCGCGAACCCGCGCGCTTCAGCGCGTTGCTTCAAGTAGCGTGCTACGGGTGGAGGTGAATTCCCATCGATGTACACGAGCGGCACGCTGGGATCGGTGCAGGCAATGATGCTTTCGAGCGAGGCTTTGGCCTTGCTGAATTGTTCACGTGGCGTGACGACAATGGTCGCCGCTGCTTCAGGCATCGACTTCCACCGATAATACCGTCGCGGAAGGTCTGACCACTGCGGGTGCGGTTCGCATGCGCGCGCGCTCGAGGCGCGCGATAACAGTCGGTTCGAGGACGCGCTCGAAGAACGCATCGATAAGTCTATCAGCGATGCGTCGTCCTCTCCAGCCAAACATGCGCTGGGCCACGCTTTGCAGCGGTTGCAGCAATTTTCTGCGCTCGACGTTGCGAAAACGGACGCCGCCTTGCAGCATGTAGTCGTCCTCGCTTATGCGCCACTTGTCTGCGAAGTGCCGGATACTCGGACGAAGCCACGCGTCACTCCAACGCAGGAGATAGAGCGGGAGGTCTGACCACGCGAGCGGCGGCGGACCGCGAAGCACCACAACCGACTCGGGTTCAAAATACATCGACCCGCCGGCTGCCACAACGTCGAGAGAAAAATCGCGGTGGCCCTGGTACGAGGTGAATCCCTCGTCGAATCCGCCGAGTCGATCGAGAACGTCCTTGCGGGTGAGCAGACAGTGTGATTTTGCATAGCCGCACCTGCTCCGTTTGAGGCCTTGACGCATATCAACGAGCGGTTTGCCCGCAAGCGGCGCCGTCTCATGCAGACGACGCACGCCATGTTCTTCGACAATTGCAAGGTCAGGTGCGGCTGAATAGATTGTCGGCGATGCGAGGGCACCGATGCAGTATAGTGGCTCGACAACCCAGGCTTGCGTTTCCTCTGCACAACGAATGAGTGAACCAAGCCATCCCGGCGTCACGAGCACCCAGTTTTCAACGCAGACAACATACCGCGTGCGAACGTGAGCTAACGCGATATTTTGCGCTTCGCTGGTTGTGAGATAGCGGTCAGTCCTGATGAGTGTGAAGTCTCGCTTGTGGGCTTCCTCTTGAAGATAGCGCTGGATGTGGGGCGGCGAGTTGCCATCAATATAAATGAGCGCAAAAGGCGCCGGCGTGAATGCGTAGATGCTTTCCAGCGAAGCTTTGGTTTGGCTGAAGTGCTGCCACGGAGTGACGACAATCGTCACGTCGGGCTGTGTTGAGCGAAAGTTCGTCGTTACCATCGAATCGTTTGGCAATCCCACCAGAAAAGACCGGTCGCCGTACTTGCCGGTCGCGTCGCCAAGAAGAATGCGGTGTCGGTGGCTTCTTCAGGGTCGATTTCGGCCTGAGGACCTCCGATGGCAGTGCGCACCCAGCCAGGATGCAGGCAGTCGACCATGATGCGGCGCGAACGAAGATCGGCTGCGAGAGATTGCGTATAAGAGTTGAGCGCTGCTTTGCTGAGGCGATACGCGGGCGCGTAGCCATCCGATGTGCGCGAGAGCTGGCCCATGACGGAAGATACATTGATGATGCGTCCTCCATTTGCCATAAGCGGAGCAAACGACGAGCACACATGAAGAGTCCCATAGAGATTGACGGCCAAGGTCCGTTGCACAACGCTATCCTCGACTGCTCCCGCATGCATCGTTCGGTCGTCATCCAAAAACACACCGGCATTATTGACGAGAACGTCCACCCGATCGAAGCGTTTGCGCACCTCGACCGCGAGTTTCTCGACTTGCCTAGCATCGCTGACGTCGGCGATTTCCAAGTTTGCGCGCAACTTTTGCGCATTGAGTGAATCGACTGCGGCGGCTCCGGCTTCAGCGTCGATCGCGACAAGAATGCAGTCTGCTCCCGCGCGAGCAAACGCGGTAGCAATCGCGAGGCCGATACCGCTGCTTGCTCCTGTGATGAGCGCAACTTTGTCTTTGAGTGAGTTGCCTGCTGCGATGCTGCGACGCACGCCGCGCATTCTCGTCGCAGCGGCGCGCGACCGTGCAGAGTGATAGACTCTTCCAAGCAAGGAGCGGGCCAGCGAAAAGGGAGCGGCCATGGAGTAATTTTTCGCGGGCTGCAACGCAATCCCGGTACTCAGATTGCATGATCGGCGCAGGCCAAAGGTCCCATTCGTTGGCCAACCTATTTGCGCTGCTTTTGCGCTTCGCTGTACAGACGCACATCTATGCTGAAGAAAGCACGTTCTATCGAAAGACGTTTGTGCGATAGCAACGCGTCCTCGACCATCGTTGTCTGCGCAGAGAGATTGTGCTGAAAGCGTTCGGCGAAGTCGTGTTCGCTGAGAATGAGCCATACGCGCGGGTGCCTATCGAGAGTCGCGACCAAGCTGCGCGCTCGGATAGAGCGCGGGTCGAGTTCGCGGTCGGGATTCAAAGGCGATCGCCCGATGAGCCGTGGAGACCGCCCGCCCCCCGGCAGTCGGTCGAGAGCGTGGCGCAGCGCCGTCACGGTCCACCACGGGTCGCAGACAACGACATCGTCCGGCTGGGAATGAGCAAGGATATAGCCTGCTGCGCCTCGCCAGTCTTCCTTTGGCGTGTGGAAATAATAGTGCAATAAGCCGAGCGCGCTCAGCGTTACGAACAGAAAGCTCGCCGTCGCGAATAACGCCGCATTACGAACCCGGCCAAGAATTGAACCTGCGAACAACGCAAACGGGGCGAGGCAGATGATGAAATAGCGGGCGACAACAATCGGCTTCACGAGTTCGGAAAAAATAATCGCAAGTACAACGGGAACGAGTAACCAGGTCAGTACGAGTCCAAGTGCAGCCCCGTCCGGCACAGCACCGTCGCCTCGATTCCTAAAAACGCGAAAGACGCCGTAAAGCGCGAGCGCTATGTATAAGAGAAACAGTGGCAACCCGCCCGCGAGTGTTTCGAACACGCCGAGAACGGTCTTTGGCGTAACTTGAGGAATCCAATCGATTGATGCAGCGCCGTGACGATAGGCCGTATAGACGAGCGGCAACAGAAGGACGAGGATGGCCAGTGCAGCGATCGCCATCGTGCGCCATTGAATCGAGCGCCCGTCGAAAAAGGGAAGCGCTGCCGCCTGCGCTGCGAGAACAAATATTCCAAAGAGATGCGTGTACATCATCAGCACGCTCGCGGCGACATACGACAATAGGTCAACGTTGGATCCAGCCCGCTGGACCAGGCGCACAAAAAAGAGCGTTGAGACAATACTCGCGAGCAGCAGGAGACTGTAGCCACGAGCTTCCTGAGCATAAGCAATGAAGAATGGGTTCAATGCGAGTGCAAACGCCGCGATTGCTCCAGAGCGCGTGCCAAAGAGCTGTCGGCCGAGAATGAATATGCATGCCACGGCGAGCACTGCCGGAATCACGGATAGCACGCGAACGTGCGCGTCACCCGTGCCAAATTGCAGCCACATGTGGAGCATTAGATAATAGACGGAGAAGTGGCCGCCGTCCGCAAGGCCGACTTGCGCAAGGCTGCGGTGTGGGTCAGCGTATTCGACGCTCGCTGCCTCGTCGAGCCAAAAACTCTTCGCATCGAGGAAAAGTAATGCGAGCACGCCGGCGAGACAAGAGGCGATGGCAGCAAACGTCCACGGCGGAATGTTAAAAGTTTCCACCGTCTTCCGACTCTCCTGATACGACCGCATGACATAAGCGTTCGTCGCGTTACCCGAGCGGCCTATCTTCATACGAATAAGACAGCTCATCGAAGAGCCGACGCAGCGAGGCATCCGAACTATGGGGCCGAACTCTAATCTCAACTAACGTCGCCTTCATTGAGGCTTGAGCAATGCACCTCGTGCGCCGCCTGGCGGTAATAAGTATCATAGCGGTTGCTACGTTTGTGAGCGGCTATCGCCTCACAGGCGAGGCGAGTTCTCAGCCTGGTTCGTGGGCGACGTACGGTTTCGACTTCGCAAACACACGGCACGTCGCGTTCGCTCAGATAGACGAGCGCAACGTCGGCGATCTCGCACCGGCTTGGCGTTTTCTCACGAGCACGCACGGCAGGATGGAAACGTCGCCGATCGTCGTTGGTGACACTATGTACATAACGACCGCGGTAGAGAATGGTGTCATCGCGCTTGACGCTACCACCGGGACCGTACGGTGGCACTATACACCCACGCTTGGGTTCAGCAGTCCTTGCTGCGGGCTCATTAACAGGGGCGTGGCAGTAGAAGCCAACCGGGTGTTTTACGCCACTTTGGATGCTCGTCTCATTGCACTCGACGCCCGAACCGGTCGTAAGCTTTGGGAGACGACAATCGGCGATACGCATTCCGGGTTGACTGAGACGATGGCGCCGCTCGCGTGGAACGGCATCGTGTTTATCGGAAGCTCCGGCGGCGAACTCGGGATCCGTGGGTTTCTGTCCGCGTATCGCGCGAGCGACGGAAAACCGTTGTGGCGTTGGTGGACAGTCTCTGCTGGGTGGGAGGGGAATTATCCGGTCAGCGTTCACGGCGTAACGCTGCACAGAGATATTGCATTCGAGAAACGTGAGGCGCCAAAGTTCCGCGATGCGTGGCGTCATGGCGGCGGCTCGATCTGGATGACGCCTGCGATTGACGTGGGCCGCTCGACTTTATATGTTTCGACGGGCAACGCGAGCCCCGTATACCGCGAAGACTTGCGCCCTGGTGATAATCTTTACACCGACTCTATCGTTGCGCTTGACCCTGTTAGCGGCAAGATGCGCTGGTACTATCAAGAGACTCCGCACGATCCACACGATCATGACGCGGCCAGTCCCCCGGTGCTCGTTGACGCAGCCGATGGTTCGGGCCGCCGGGTTCCAGCTGTCGGGGAAGCGGGCAAGACCGGCTGGTTTTATATTGTCAACCGCGATACCGGCCGGTTCATTCGCGTGTCGCAAGGCTTCGTACCTCAAGACGACGTCTACGCGAGAGTGCCGGCATCAGGAGGCGTTGTGAGGCCGGGGACTCTCGGCGGGGCAATAGCACCCGTCGCAGCCGACCCCGATTTGCACTTGGTCTTTATTCAAGCATTGGACCTCCCGCAACGCATTAACCCTGCAGTCGGAAATCTCGCGACGGGGAACTTTCAAGCGGGCACCGTCGGACAATCTGAACTCGGTGATAATTTCGTGTGTGCCGTTAATGTGGACACGGGGACCGTTGTGTGGCGCCGGCAGCTGGCGAGCGGACATAACTGGATGCCGGGAGGCACGCTCTCAGCCGGTAATCTCGTTTTTGTGCCCGGCCAAAACGGCACGCTCTATGCGTTAGCCGCACGCAGTGGTGCCGAACTATGGCGCTATCAAGTGGGTGCTAACCCTGATGACGTCCTCTCCACGTTCTTGAATCGACTTCACGACCTTGCAGCCTCAATCAAACGATTCGTCATGCGGCAGCCCGATTATGCAAGCGCCCACCTGAATGCTCCGCCAATCGCATACGAAGTGGACGGGCGCGAATACGTTGCGGTTGCAGCCGACATCGCGCCTGGAAAACCGAGCGGAGGCGACGGCGTGCTCGTCTTCGCACTCCCCAAACCGTAGTCTGGAAGGCTTTCGGTTAGGACTTCTGATAACACCAGCTAGGTCAGTCGATTCATAGTCGCTAAACCGGCGCTTTGGTACACTTAGTAAACCTTGCTACTTCGTAGGCCGGGCAACCGTTCTATCGGAGTCCGTATATTCTCGGATTGGTGAAATGCTGGCTAACGAATCGCTGAATCGGCGTTGCGAATTTCGACCCGACGTTGTCGCGACCGTCATTGACGACGGCGCAGTTCTGCTCGATCTCGAAACAAAATATTTCTACAGGCTCAATCGAACGGGTTGGGCTATCGCTCAACTCTTTGAATCAGGCGCGACGCTGCAGGACGTGCATGCCTATTGCCGAGCCGCGGGGGCGACTGCTTCGGACCAGGCGTCCGTGAGCGCGCTCATCGATGCTCTCTTGCGCGATAATCTCATCGAAGTTTCGGATGGTCCCCCCCAGACGAGTCCAAGCGAACAGGCCACGACGATCGACTGGTCACCACCAACCATTGAAAAACAGGCGGAGCCACTGCAACGTGTCATCATCAGTGCGTTCGATCCGAGCGTGCCGCTCGTGGAATGAGCGGCAAAGGTGTCAGTGATCCGCGATCAAGTCATTGCGAAAGATTTTTGTTGTGGCCCGCTTCAACTGACGCTTCGAGCGCAAGATGCTGACCTTTATGACAAAATTGCGGAGACGCTCGAACTTTACGATCTGATCTGGCCTGCACCGCGCCGAGAGGTCAAAATCCTCGCGCGCCGGTCACAGACGCCCGAACCCGCCGCCAAAGGTGATTTCTTGCGCTGCTCGCGCATGCTTGTCGATCGATCGTCCGACGGGCTTTCTGCTTCGACGACATCTGGCGCCGGCGCTCGCGCGCGCTTTGATGCAGCGCGCGAAAGCTGGCATATCACAGTGCCGCAAAGCCTCGTCGACCAGAACAAGCTTGAAGAAATCGAAGACCTTCTCAGCCTGGTCTTGACCACGGGCTGGAGGCGCGAGGGGTGGACGCCGATTCACGCTGCTGCGGTTGTCAAGAATGGCGCGTGCGTTGTAATCTGCGCTCCAACGGGCGGTGGAAAAACGACGCTCACCGCCGCGCTAGTGCGGCGTGGTTGGCAAGTGCTTGGGGATGACAAAATTCTTCTTCGCATGAGCAAGGGCCAGCCAATCATTGCGGCGCTGCTCCACACGTTTAATCTGCATCCGCAGACTCGCCGCTGGTTTCCCGAGGTCGGTGACCTCGAGCAGTTGCCTCGCTACTCCGTGTGGACGGAAAAGCGTAAAGTGAGCATCTCCTCGATTTGGTCGCACGCTCCCGCGCAAACGGCGAAGCCCACGGTTTTGATCGCATTGCGCCGCAACGACGATGTCACTCAAGCAGTCATTGCACCGTTGCGCGAAGAGGACGTCATGGAGACCTTGCTGCGGCAAACCGTCATTCCCGCTGACCGACCCACTGCGCGCGACATCGTCTCGACGGTTGCACGTGCCGCTGGCCGCTTGCGCGGTTTGAATGTCGAGGTTCCGACCGACGCGTACCGGGACCCGCAGTTCCTGGTTGCGCTGGAATCCGCCATCGAGCGTGCCTCATGACAGACGTTAGCGTTGTTGTCCCCGCCTATAATGCTGGGGCGACGATCGGTGATATGCTGAACGCGCTGCGGCGTCAGTCGGATCCTCCATCGAATCTGGAAATTATTGTCGTGGACAACGGCTCGACCGATGCAACAGCCGACATCGTGCGGGCTACCGAAGGCGTGACGCTTCTTCACGAAGACAAACGAGGCCCATCCGCAGCGCGCAACCGTGGGTTACGTCATGCGTGCGGCGATATTGTGGTGCATCTCGATGCCGACACGCTGCCGACACGCACTTGGCTGCGAAACATCGTCGCACCATTTGCCAACCCTCATGTCGTACTCGCAGCAGGCCGCACGCTCATCTTTTCACCGGCTACAGCTGTCGAACGGTACATTGCAGCCGCCGGCCTCTACGAAACGGATCGCGCAATTAGCCGCCTCCCCTTTCCATTTGTACCGTCGTTGAATATGGCGGTGCGTCGCAGCGCGGCCATCGCCGTGGGTGGATGGGCAGAAGAACTGACGACTGCAGAAGACGTTGACTTTTCGCACCGTGTGCTCAAGGCATACCCATCTGACATCTCATACGCTGCGAACGCGGTCCTCTTCCATCGCGTTCGCTCGACACCCGAAGAACTGGTGACGTTGGCACAAACCTATGGCCAAGGTGTGGCTCGGATGTACCGGCGTTACAGCGACGAAGTGCGGTGGGATGCCCTAAAGACTGCCAAGGTCAGAGGCCGGCTCGCGCAACGGGCAATCCTTACTGCGTTCTTGCACGCGGGGCGAGCCGTTCGTATCGCGACAACCCAACAACTCGAGTTTTCTCAATGTCATCTGATGTGGTCGCGCAATTTCGCCCGAGGGTTCTTTGACGAGTACTACGGCGCTCGAGCACGCGCGACAGCGCTGAAATGACTTCCGTCAGCATCGTCATCCCAGCATATAATGCCGAAAAAAGTTTGTGCAAGTGTCTGCGCGCCGTGTGCGGCCAGGACGTGCCTGCTCGTGACGTTGAGGTTATCGTCGTCGATGATGGATCGACCGACGCTACACCAGAGGTGGCTGCATCGTTCGGCGTTCACGTTCTTCGTCGGCCTAATGGGGGAGCAGGTGCCGCGCGAAACGCCGGTTGGCGCGCTGCCAAAGGTGAATGGGTTGCGTTCACTGATTCGGACTGCATGCCGGCTCGTTCATGGCTTCGCGCGCTTGTCAACGCAGCCGAAACCAAGGCAACGACGGCAGTCGGCGCAGCCGGCAAGACGGTCGGCTTTGAGTCGCGCACTGCCGCCGCGAGATTTTGCGACATCTCAGGCAGTCTCGACGCGGAGCGCCACTTAGCGCATCCAAAATTTCCCTTCGCGCCATCGGCAAATCTTATGTATCGACGCACGGCCTTGGAAGAAGTTAACGGGTTTGACGAACGCTATGTGACGTATGAGGCATGCGATCTTCATGGGCGCATCATGCGCGCTGTGGGCGGCTCATTCGTGTACGAACCACGAGCGCTCGTGTTCCACCGTCATCGCGAGGATTGGAAAGCGTTTTGGCGCCAGCAGTATGCATACGGTGTCGGCTATGGTCAGTTTGTGCTCGGCCATCGCAACGAGTGTGATTGGACGATCACCAACGAATTGCGAGAATGGGGCGATATCGGTCGTCTGGGTTTAACCGCGTGGCTTCCACCGAAGAAAGACACATTGCTGTACCGGCGCGGGCTTTTCGTTAAAAAGTTTGCGCAGCGTTTGGGGTTCATGAAGACGCAATGGAGCCGCAAGGAACGGGAACGGTGGTGACCCGGGAGCTGGCGCGGAAGTGGACGCCGCTCGGTCTTGCGCAGCGCTTGCGCCTCGTCATCAAGAAACCCGGCGACATTTGGTTCTCGCTCCAAGTCGGCTACTTTATGTGGCGAGCACCGACGCTTTTGCATGGTAGCAACTTACGAGCTTTCCTCGTGCAACTGCGCAGACTTCCGCGCCCGGCTGCGGCCGACGCGAAGTCGAGTCTCGAGCGCATTTTGCGCGTGCGCCGGCCGTGGCTTGCACTGCCGCTCATGCGGTCGCGCGACAACTGTTACGTCCGAGCCCTGACGCTCTACCGGTTTCTCGAGACTGGCTCACACACTGTAAACATCCACTTCGGCATCGAGGAACGAGATGACCCGCGCGAGCGACTGCGCGGCCATGCTTGGGTTTCGGTCGACGGGCAATTCTTTGAGGGACCGCCGCAAGTGCAGAGCGCGCGGATACGCGAGGTGCCGCTTGTAGCGGCGGACGCACGCGGATGAATCCCGAGAACATTCGCAGCGAGGGGCCCTTTGTGGCGTTGCTGGCCGCGGCCTCCGCGATTGAGCAGCGCCGGCCCGAAGCGCTCGTGGCCGCTTTCCATTCCGTTTCTCCACACGCGATGCTGCAGGTTGCCGCTCGGCATCGTTGCCTTGGTTATCTCAGACAGGGGATTGTCGAACTTGGCGTGCGCGATGAACGCGTGTCGGCCTTTACCAAGTCGGTGCGAGAATATGCCGGCAAGGCGGCCATCCAAGCATACGCGGTGCGAGACCAACTGCGCCAGCTCGTTCATATACTCAATGAAGCGAAAATGCAATTCGCGTTGCTCAAAGGGTCCGCGCGGTTATTCCGCGGCGATTCGGCTGCCGATTACGACACGATGTTCGACCTCGATATTCTCGTGCCCCGAGAAGATGCTGTGGCGGCGGTTCAGGCGCTCGAGCGAGGCGGCTATAGCTCCCGCGCGAGCAGAGATCGTTCGAGACACTACTGGGCGCGTCATCATCACGGGGTTCCTCTACAACCGGTGAACGCGGGGCTGCCTATTGAAGTGCATGTGCAGCTCGCTCCACTGGGTAGCCTGTCGCTCGCGACCGACTGGTCTGCGTGTCGAACGTACTTCGAACACGTCGCTACGGCGCACGGTGAGGCAACGTGCTTCGATGCGATTGGATCTGCTTTTCATCTTGCCGTCCACGGAATGGGCATGCGGCGCCTCCACGATGTCCTTCTGCTAGCGAGGGTGTTGCGCTCCGAAAATCGCGTCCTCGAGATTGTTGCTGCGACGATTTCACAAGAACACTATCAAGCGGTGGCCCTTCAGGCAGTCGTCGGGCTTGCGGCGCGCATCGCCGGCCTCACGTACGCCGAGTCCGCGGCGGTGCAGCGATATCTGTCCTGGGTAATGCATCGAGAAAACCTCGTACCGTACGTGCGCGATCGAAGCCAGTTTGCTGACGCATGGTTCTGTAATGGCTGCACGGTGTGGGGACCGGCAACTCGGCAAGCGCTCCCGCTTCGCGAGGCCGAACAAAACTCGGTTTCGTTTGCAGCTTCGTTCGCATATCGCCTCATCGGCCGCATTGCGACGAGCGCATATGCTCTTGCCTCGGTGGCAACGGTGCCGGTAAGACGGCTATGACCGACCCGCAGAAGCTGGAAGATACCGCGACTATATCGCCGTCATCGAGTACGACGCTTGCCCATGACAGCATGCGAACCTTTATCGCCCGCTTGATCGCGCTCGTGCTCTCAGTTGCCACCGGCATTATCACGGCGAAATGGCTCGGCCCCGCCGGCAAAGGCGTGTACAGCGGCACGTTGATGTTAGTATCGCTTGTGATGATCGCACCTGCGGGAATCGGCACCGCAATCACCTACGAGCTAACGAAGCAACGCAAGAGTCTGTCGGATCTCTTGCCGTCGATGGGTGCCTTGCTGCTCTGGATTTGCGGCTTCGCCTGGGTCGGCGCATTTATATGGGCGCTCTTTCGCGGCTGGAGTCCGGTGCTGACGATTTTCGTTGCGGCCGTACCATGCTCGGTCGTTCTGGCATGGCAGGGCGGCCTGTACATCGGTATTGGTCGGATTCGCAACCTCAACGTGCAATCAGTGCTGCTCGCGCTGGCGACGCTGGTCGCCGTCATGCTCGCGGTCATTCTTTTTCATGGCGGCGCAATTGCTGCGCTCGCCGCGTGGGTCGTTTGCATGTACGGTGCGGCGATCGTCGTGGTGTGGCATGCTTTGAAGCTTGGGCGCCGGAGTATAAAGGAACCCCTCGCACCGACCATGCGCGGCCTGGTTCGTTTCGGTGGTCTGTCAAGCGTGAATCTCTTATTGGGCACAATTAATTATCGCATCGACTCCATTATTTTGATTTCGATCATGGGCGTCGCTTCGTTCGGCATTTATTCGATTGCCGTGAACTTTGGCGAGTTGCTCTTTGTGTTGACCCGACCGATTACCGCGGCTGTTACGCGCGACATCGGCATTCGCGACGCGATGGGGTCGGCGCTTATTACGGCCAAGGTCATTCGAACGTGTGCTGCCATCGCTGCCGCTGCGTCAGTGATAGCGCTCGTCTTTGGGCCGTGGGCCATCGACACCGTGTATGGAACGCGTTTTCATGACGCCGCTGCTCCGTTACGCATTCTTGTGCCGGGCATCGTCGCATTCTCAACAGCAGGAACATTTGCTGCATTTTTTATCGTCCAAGCCGGCAGGCCGCTCATTATCTCCCTCATTAATGTTGCCATGATTGTTGTGCAAGCTGGGATGTGTTTTGCTCTCGTTCCACGCTTTGGCATGAGCGGCGCCGCATTGGCCTCGACCATCACCTATGTTGCCGGTGCTCTCATGAATACGGCATGGTTTTGCCGCATTACGGGTGTGCGTTTTTGGGATGTCTGGATACTTCGGCTGAGCGACGTTCGCGCAGTGCGCGTTGCTCTTCTTGCGATCGCGGGGTCGAGAAGGTGGCGCGCCGACGCGCGGGCTGCGCGCGCCACGACTGGCAGCGACGGCGTCTAATGGGAAACCGCCTTTGGCCATAGCAATCAGTCGTTCATTAGAACCGTTACCGGAAGAGGCACGCGCTCTCCTCGAGCTGCTGCTGCTTGGTAACTTGCTTCCATTTTGGGAAACGCGAGCGATCGATGTACGAGACGGCGGTTATTGCCTGAACCACGATGCGCGGGGTCGCTGCCGCGCACCGGCGGAAAAGTCTCTTGTAGCCCAGACGCGCACGCTGTGGTTTTTTTCGCGCATTGCGCGTTCAGCATACGGGCGCGAGGTTCACCTTCGAGCGGCTCGCCACGGGTATGATTTCCTGATTCGCCACATGTGGGATGACGCATACGGCGGCTTCTACTGGCGTACGAGCTCATCCGGCCAAGTCGCCGTTGCGTCAGGAAAACATCTCTACGGCCAAGCTTTTGCATTATTCGCACTCACAGAATATGCTATTGCTTCAGGCCTCAGGGAACCCGGCGACCTCGCCGAGGAGCTCTTTCTCACCTTGGAGCGCCACGCGTGGGATGAAGCGTACGGCGGTTATCGAGAATTTTTTGCGCGAGACTGGTCCTTGCCACCGGACAGGTGCGGTTACCTCGGCCATTCGCCCGCCGTGAAGTCGATGAATACGCACCTGCATTTACTCGAAGCGCTTACAAATTATGCGAGTATCTCTTCCAATGCCGTCGCGCGCACTCGGCTGGCCGAGCTCTGTGCCATCATCAGCGCGAAGGTTGTTCACCATGATAGGCGACTCGGTGCGTTTGGGATCGAGAGACATGCGCGCGACTGGACGCCGCTGTGCGAGCCGCAGGACCGTCGCACATCGTACGGCCACGACGTCGAGACAGCGTGGATGCTGCTCGATGCCTACACCATTCTTGGCAAATCTGCAACCGCGGGGCTTGGGATTGCGAAAGCACTTTTCGAACATGCCCTAAGGTTTGGTTTCGATCCGGTAGGCGGCGGCTTTTTTGAATCCGGATACTTCGGCGTGCCTGCGGATCGTCGCGCGAAGGTATGGTGGGTCCAAGCTGAGGGCATGCTTGGCGCGCTACGGATGTATATCGCCACGTCGGATGAAAAGTACGCGCGCTGTTTTCTGCGCACGCTCAGTTGGATCGCCACGCATCAGGCGGATTGGGAACATGGTGAGTGGCATCCGCTGATCGACGAACATGGAGCAGCATCCGGCAACAAGGCCGGCCCGTGGAAGGCCCCGTACCACGGCGTCCGGGCTGTGCTCGAATGTCTTGAGCGCGTTGGAACGCAAGCGCGGGTCAGCTAAATACTCCACTGCCAGGCGTTCCATGACTCGACTGTCGGATTCGGCGTAAAGCCTTTGAAGTCTACGCTGATCGGCTCTTGTTGGCGTTGCCACCACAAGATGATGACGGGGCTATCCCGCGCAAGCAAACTCTCGATGGCAAAATACGAGCGACGGCGAGCCGGAAGGTCGTAATGCGAGAGCGCGTCTGCTTGGAGGTGGTCCATCTCACTCGTGCAGTAGTGGGTATCGTTATAGCCATTCGGCGGCATGTTGCGACACATGAACTGCGACGAATTATCAGGATCGATGCCCGCGTACCAGGGCAGCATTATCAGATCAAACTTCCCACGATGCAGGATCCCACCCATGCCGGCCGGCGCGTAGAGCAGATCGGCCGGATAGAATTTGATGCTCGTGTCGATGCCGGCCGCCTTGAGCATGGCCTGAACGAGTTCGCAAATCTTCCGATGTGTCGCATCGGCGACGTCCGTGACGAGGAGAAGTTGAAGACGCTCCCCGTTGCGAGCGAACATGCCGTCCGGCCCCGCTGTGTATCCGGCTTCACGGAGGAGTTTGCGCGAGCGCTCCGGATCAAATGCCGGCGGTTTCGCATTGGGATTGAACGCCCACATCCAGTCCGGCAAGTCCTCCGTCGCGACTTTGACCATTCCATCTGTTAGAGTGCGAACGAGTTCTGCTTTGTCGATCGCGGATGCAATCGCCAGCCTCACCCGGCGATCGCGCAGCGCAGGGCGCAAGAGATTAATCTCGATCCCTTGGTAGCCATTCATGTTGTTCCAGACAATTTTCACTCCAGGGACGGTTTTCAACTCTTTGTAGGTATTGATCGATGCTTGGAACATATAGTCGATCGCGTGCGTTCTCAGCAGTTGAACTGTGGTGTGCTCATCAGGCACAATGCTGATGAGGATCTGTTTGAGCTTCGGGCGCCCCAAGAAAAATCTGTCATTAGCGGCAAGCGTAATGTGATCACCATGTACCCATTCGACAAAACGAAAGGGTCCGTCACTCACGGTAGGCGCAGTGTTGAACGAGATCTGATTAACGTTGGGGAACTTGGAGAGTACGTGTGACGGCATGATGTTGAACGGCTGGTCGCTCTCGGCGAAGAAGGTATCGACGAAGGGTGCGAATCGCTTTTTGAGGTGAACGATGACGGTGGCGTCATCGGGCGTATCGATGGATCGCACCACGTCATAGCCGTTGCGAGCAACGACGTTGTTGGCTGGGTTCATGATGGCTTGCCACGACCAGCGTACGTCCTTGCTGGTAAGTGCAACGCCATCACTCCAGCGGATGTCGCGGCGCAGGTGGTAGACGATCATCAAGCCATCCGCACTGATACCGCCATTGTCGATGCTGGGTACTGCGAGGACAAGGATCGGAACCGGCGTGCCGTGCTGGTCCGCTGAAATCAATGGCTCGAACATGAGTCGCTCAACAAAACCTTCAGCGGTGCTCGACGAGAGAAAAACGTTGAGCGACTTTAGGTCTTGAGGCAATGCAACCCGCAAGACGCCTGGCTCCATCGAAACAGGATGCGCGCCGATCGTGCCCGTCCGATCTGAAACCTTCGAACATGCAACGGATCCGCCGACCGCGACTGCACAGACGACACTGAGAAGCTTTCTGATGCTCACCCTCGTGCGTTGGGCGAGGACTTGCATTCTCCTCGGCTGAAGCGCTCAACTCACCACAAAGGAGATCTAATGATGCGCCTTGTTGTTGCCGTCTCTAGGCTCGGTCTAACGATCAACCAGAAGCCCTAAGTCGTGGCCGCGGCTGGCAAGCTCGTACTGTGCCCGACGCCGCTTGGCAACCTTGAAGACATCACGCTGCGCGTATTACGGGCGCTGCGCGAGTGCGACGTGATCTTCGCCGAAGACACGCGCGTCACAAAAAATCTGCTTCGTCATTTCGAGATCGACAAACCGTTACGGTCGTTTCCCGAAGGAGCGCACGAGTCGCGCCTGCGTGAGCTGCGCGAACTGCTACGTGAGGGTAAGGCCGTTGCGATGGTGAGCGATGCTGGCATGCCCGGCATCTCAGACCCGGGAACCGAGCTCGTCCGCACGGCACGCGAGTGCGGTGCATCGATCGACGCTCTGCCAGGACCCAGCGCCGTACCCGCAGCGCTCGTCCTCTCCGGATTTGACGTCAGCGCGTTTCGCTTCGACGGTTTTCCGCCGCGCAAGGCCGGTGAACGTAGAGGCTACCTTGCAGAGCTCGAAGCGGAGCGTAACGCCGTCGTATGGTTCGAAGCGCCACACCGTGCGATCGAGTTGCTGCGAGATGTTGCGCAGGTGATGCCGCATCGACGGGTGTTTGTGTTACGCGAGTACACGAAGAAATTCGAGCAGCACATTCTGGGCACGGCAGAAGAGGTGCTCCGGGAGATTGACGTGCCGGCGCGCGGTGAATTCACGCTCGTGCTGGAAGGAAGCCACGCCAAACGATCGAGAGCGGGCATTGAGGCGGAAAAGGCGATCGTATTCTTGCTGGAACACGGAGTCAGCGCGAAAGATGCGAGCGAAGCGCTTCGTCTTGCCACCGGTCTGTCGAAGAACGAACTTTATCGAGCGGCACTCAAAGTTCGACGGAGCTAAGCTGGCCGCGCAGCAGGCTTCTTTCATTAACGTCTGAAAAACCAACAGCCACATGGCCAAAGACACATTTTATCTCACGACGCCGCTGTACTACACCAACAGCGCGCCGCACATCGGGCATGCGTACAGTACCATCGCAGCGGACATTCTGGCTCGCTATCATCGCGTGACGGGTAACGGCCGCGCCCATTTCTTGACCGGCACCGATGAACACGGACCCAAGGTTGCCGACGCCGCGGCCGCTGCGGGCAAAGCACCCAAGCAATTCGTTGACGAGATCGTGGGACGCTGGAAGAGTACGTGGCAAGAACTCAATATATCGTTTGACCAATTCATCAGAACGACTGACCCCGATCACGAGGCGGCCGTTCAAAAAATCTTCGTCAAGCTGCGCGAGCAAGGCGACATCGTCGCCGGCAAATACGAGGGCTGGTATTGCCGTAACGACGAGACCTTCTGGCCGGAATCCAAACTCGTCGGCGGGCGTTGTCCAAATCCTGAATGCGGGCGCGAGGTCGAGTGGGTTTCCGAAGACGCGTGGTTTTTCAAGCTCTCACGATATCGAGATATCCTCGTCGATCACTACAACGCGTTTCCAGAATGGGTTCGGCCAGAAAGCGCGTGGAACGAAATGACCTCGCTCCTGCGCGGCGGACTTGAAGATCTATGTGTCTCGAGAGCCAGCGTGACGTGGGGTATTCCCGTTCCGGGAGAGTCGAAGACGATCTACGTATGGTTCGACGCCATCTGCAACTACATTACGGCTGCCGGATATCCGCACGACATTGAGCGCTTCGAGCGTCTGTGGCCCGCGGATGTCCAGCTGATCGGCAAAGAAATATTACGTTTTCACACGATTATCTGGCCCGCGATCCTCATCGCCCTTGACTTGCCGCTGCCCAAGCTCGTGTTCGCGAACGGATGGATCACGATGGAAGGCCACAAGATGAGCAAGAGTGTGGGCAACATCGTCCAGCCTCACGAGCTCGTCGAGCGCTTTACGGTTGACGGTGTGCGCTACGTGCTCTTCGCGCAAGCGCCGTTCGGCCAAGATTTCAGTTTTAGCCAAGAGGCACTCGTGCGCCGCTACAACGCAGAACTGGCCAACGACTTTGGGAACCTCGTGCAGCGGGTACTCTCCATGCTGGCGCGCTACCGCGGCGGCAAAGTGCCTGCACCAACCTCTGGCGACGAACTCAACGTCGAATTCGAGAATTCCACGCAGGCGGTGCGAATGGCGCTCGACGAGCTGGACTATCGAGGCGCGCTGAGCGCGATCTGGGACCGGGTCGCCTCGCTGAACCTGTACGTCGAGCAAAGCAAACCGTGGGTGCTCGCTAAAACTGCCGACGATGCGCTGTTGGACGAGACGCTGTACAATCTATGCGAATGTCTTCGCTGGATTGCTGCGCTCATCTATCCATTCATGCCGGCCACTGGTGAAGCTGTGTGGGATGCATTGGGCCAGATGGGCACGCCGGGCGGCGAGACCTGGGAGAAAGCGCTGCGCTGGGGACTCCTCAAGCAGGGAACGCAGACGAGCATTCCGCCGCAGTTGTTCCCACGAATCGAGGATCAAGCGGAAACGGCGTGAGTCTCACTGACACGCACGCGCATCTCGATGGTCCCGAGTTCGCGCCCGATCTCGAGCTAACCATTGAGCGGGCGCAGGCGGCGGGCGTGACAACGATCGTGTCGGCCGGACAAGATGAAGCGACTAGCAGAGCGACGCTCGACATCGCTGCGCGTTTCGCAAGCGTCGCACCCGCAGCCGGCGTGCATCCGCATTTGGCAAAGGATGCGGGCGATTTAGGCTGGCTTCCGACTCTGCTCGATGACCCGCGTATCGTCGCTGCCGGCGAGATGGGGTTGGACTATCACTATGATTTCTCACCCCGCGACCGGCAGCGAGAGGTGTTCGCCCGTCAGCTTCAGTGGGCGAGCGAACGAAGTCTTTCCGCAATCATTCATTGTCGCGAGGCGTACGACGACGTAATGGAACTCTTGAGCGACCACCGCACAGGGGGCATACCCATCGTCATCCACTGCTTCACAGCCTCGTACGAAATCGGCAACCAATTCATCGACGAATTCGACGCATACCTCGGCATCGGCGGCGCGGTCACGTTCAAGAAAGCAACCGATCTGCACGACGCCGTCGCGCGTCTGCCGCTCGAACGCCTTGTGCTGGAGACCGACTGCCCGTACATGACGCCGACGCCATATCGCGGCAAGCGCAACGAGCCGGCCTACATGAGACTGACGTGTAACGCCGTTGCAACGCTGCGCAATGTGACGCCTGAGTCAATTGCTGAAGCGACGACGACAAACGCGTTGCGTCTATTCCCACGGTTGGCCACGCGTATTGCTACCTAGCGGCGACGGCGCGAGCCCACATGGCGTCGAAGTCTGCTCGCAACGCATTGGCGCCGGTTCCAAGAGCGCCGCTGGGCGCAATGATACCAATTTCGCGCGCTTCATCTAAACCATTATGCGTAAGATTGGCTGACCCGACGTAAATCTCGTCGCCGGCATCCACGTACTTTTCATGCATGTACCCGGTTGGCAGCGTACGCACGTCGATGCCGGCGTTTCGCAGCTGCGACAAAGCATGATACTGAGTGCGGCTCACGCGGCAATCGGCTTCCAACAAAACATGGTCATGATGGCCCGAAGCGCTTCGCGCGACAAGTTGGTTGACGAGATCTGGGTCAGAGAGATCTTCAGTAGCAACCCGCATGTCCGTTCCCGCTCCCATGAGATGATTGATTCGCGATCGCAGGGTCGATGCGGGCCCGGTTATGACATAGTTCCCGGCGACAGATGGATCGCCCGCAATTGATGCCTCAACCGCGGCAACGTCGCGAGCGCAATCGACTGACACGAGCACTTCACCAGGGCTTTCAAATCCGCATTTGGTTGGATTTGCGGTTGAGATGAACGCTGTGTGTTCATCGACAACGGCGGCCTTGCCATGAACCAAGACTCCGGGATGATCTTCGACTGTTAGGTGAACGGCGTCACTGAACTTGCTGCGCAGGGCCGCGAGCGAAGACGCGTCTGCGCTATCTAGCTTCTCTCCCGTGTCGGGCTTGCGCCCAAAGCGTGATGGATTTCCTTCGACATGAACGTTCACGTCAACGTGTCGCGCCGCAGCAGCATTGAGACGTGCGATGACGTCGGGATCGGAGATACTATAGAACTCGGCATCGATGCGCGTCTGCGCAGCATCAAAAGCGGCGCACAGCGCGTTGCGCGCGGCGCACCCAAAGGCAAGCTGAATTTGTTCCATGCGCAGCAATTCACGCGCTCGGGCGTGACCGACAAGCGGAAGGTCACAATGCGCGTCAATGCAAAGCCCAGGAAAGGGTTTCTACTCAGGGGAACGGCCCAAAAACCGCCATGGATAAAGGAAGCGCCGTCCGCGAGATGTTCGACAAAATCGCGGGGCGGTACGACATCGCTAACACCGTCATGACGGGTGGCATTGACGCGCTCTGGCGCAAACAGGCGGCCGGCAGCCTTATGCTCGCCTCTGATGCGAACGTTCTCGACTTGTGTTGCGGCACGGGCGCACTCACGCGCGAACTCGCGCGGCGAGTTCCGCATGGACACGTCACCGGGGTGGACTTTAGTCCCCACATGCTCATGGTTGCGCGCGACCACAAAGGCCCGACGAACATTAGCTATCGAGAAGCCGACGTGCTGCACTTGCCTTTCGCCGCGGGAACATTCGAAGCAGCCACCATGGCGTTTTCGATGCGCAATGTTACCGATTTTGCAGGTTGTTTGCGCGAAATTTCGCGCGTGCTCAAACCCGGCGGATCCTTCGTCAACCTCGAGGTCGGCAAACCGCGTAACGCGCTCTTGCGGCAGGCGTTCTATGTGTACTTCTACGGCATTATCCCAGTCATTGGCGGCTTCGTCGGCGGCGACCGAGCCGCATACCGCTACTTGCCGCAATCGCTTATCAACTTTCCCGACGCGAATGCCCTCGCCACGCTCTTCAAGAACAACGGATTCCCTCATACGCGCTGCATTGCGCTCATTGGCGGCGTCGCCAACTTGCATATCGGCACCACCGAGGCTGCTGCGGGCGCGCGACCCGAGCCGGCCTTCGCGACAAGCTCGTCATGATCAGCAGTTCGTCGCAAAGTGCCATCCGCGAAGTCCTCGAGCAATTTGTCCGTGAGGAGCTGAGCCTCGAAAACGCGCAGATCGCGGGCGCGGTGTGGGCCATGCTCGACGCCGGCGGAAAAGAATTACGCCCGCGCATAACGTTGCTGGCCGGCACAGCGGCTAGTGCCGAAGCCCCAAAAGATCCCGTCCTTGCTTCATATATGGAGCTCATTCACGTCGCGACGCTCATACACGACGATGTCGTCGACAACGCCCGCTTGCGGCGCGGCAAAAACTCAACCAACAACACTCACGGTAACCGTTTCTCCGTGCTCGCGGGTGATTATCTTTTCTCATGGGTTTTTAAGAAGGTCACGCTCGGCTACGACAATCCCGTGCCGAATATTCTCTCATCCATGCTGTCAGAAATCTGCAACGGTGAAGTCAAACAACTGCGCGCAAGCGGTAACCTGCAGTTGCAACGCGATCAGTATTTCGAGATCATTGGAAAAAAGACGGCGGAGCTGTTCGCGTCGTGTGCCGAAGTCGGCGCAGTCGTCGCACTGCAACGCACAACCGGAAAATCAGGTCCGGCACTGCGCCAACATCCGGCTGTCGAGGCTCTGCGCACGTACGGATGGGCCTTTGGCATGGCCTTTCAGGTGCGCGACGATCTTCTTGACGTCATCGCGAGCGAGGCGACGCTCGGCAAGCCGGCCGGTTCAGACTTGCGCGAACGCAAGGTTACTCTTCCGCTCATTTTGGCGATGGAATCCGGCGACAAAGAGTTGCGCGAAGCGGTGAGCGAGCTTTTTGCCGGTGAAGACGCCGGCGCGACAGCGCAGCTCGCGGACATTGTCGGGCAGCTGCGCCGCAGCCACATCATCGACTCCGCCAAAGACGTTGTCACACAATACGAGTTACAAGCCCAGGCAGCGCTGCGGCGACTGAACCCTTCAAACTCAGTCGCCGAACTTGAAGCCCTGACGCATGCACTTGGCGAATACTCCTACTAGCCAGGCAAGCTGAAAGGAGCTTGAAGCGTACATGACGCCAATTTTCGCATTCCTCAATGGACCGGAGATTGCCATTATCGTTGGCATCGCGGTTTTGCTTTTTGGCGCGGATCGGATCCCAAAGCTCGCTCGCTCCATGGGCCAGGCAAAAAAAGAGTTTGACGCCGCGCAGCGGGGAGAGAGTGTGACTGGCCCGTCACCCAACGACTCGAGCACCACGCCGCCCAGCGCCACTGCGCCCTCGAGCGCGCCAACGCAACCTCCGGCAGCGCCGCAACCGTAAGTCTCGCTTCCGATCGATGTCGACGCCGGCGGCGCAAGTGCCGCACGCACGGACCGGCTCCGACGACGTCGAGATGACCTTCATCGAGCACCTCGCGGAGTTGCGCCGGCGACTCATCATCTCCATCGCAGCCGTTCTCGTGTGTTCAGTCGCCGGATTAGGGTTCGTCGGGACGCTCCTCGCGTTCGTCGAGAAAACTTTTCTCAGGGGCGTTCAGCTTCATGTCTTTTCGCCGACCGAAATATTCCGAGTCTATCTGAAGCTCTCGTTTCTCGTCGGAATCGTCATCGCGTTCCCAGTAGTTCTGTATCAGATCTACGCGTTCGTCGCACCGGCATTGGATCGTCGCGTGCGCTCGCGCGTGATGTGGTACGCAATACCGAGCTTCATCATGTCGGCGATCGGACTTGGGATCTGCGGATACTTCATACTGCCATTCCTCATGGCGCGTCTATTCCGCTTCACTCAAAGCGTCGGCGTGGTCGGAACCTACCAGCTCGAACCCACGGTGGGGTTCATCACGCTCATGCTCGCGATCTTCGCGATCATGTTCCAACTGCCCATCGTGCTATCGATCTTGGCGAGCGTCGGGCTTGTCAATGCTCGCATGCTCATGAAAGGTTGGCGCTACGCGACGATCGTCATTTTGATCGCCGCCGCCATCGCGGCACCGGATGGTAATCCACTCACGATGCTGTTGCTCGGCGCACCGTTGCTCGCGCTGTATGCGTTGAGCATCCTGGTTGTGCGTCTCACGCAGCCAAAAATCTCACCACGCTGAAATGTCAACGAGCTAATGTCACAACGCTAATGTAGCAACGGACTTTCAGGTCCGTTTCAGCTACCAAGGGGAAGATTTCTGGCGGCGAGAAGGCGCGAAGAGTGAGCTCAGTACGCGCGCGCGCACCAGAACCGTTGCTTGAGGAGGTCCTCAATCTTCTCAGTAACGTGTTGTTTCCTGTCGTGGTCTTCTTGATCTGGGCAGCGATGACCACGATCGGCACGATCGTCGATCAGAACCAGCCCGAGCAGCATTACTACGACACGTATCCGCTGCCGGTCGCCAATGCAATCGTGCGCCTCCATCTTACGGGTATCTTCCATTCCGTACCTTACATTTCGCTCGTCGTGCTGTTGTTGCTCTCGATGTCAGTCTGCACGTTTCGGCGCGTCATTCCTAAACGTTTTCCCAAAGACCGTGCCGTGCCGATCGCCAATTTCGGGCTCCACGCGGCAGTGACGACTCGCGAAAACGCTGCAAGAGCAGCCGAGGCCGTACAAAGTTTTCTCCGCTCAAAAGGATTCACGATGCGCAGCCAGACGATTGACGGCGCACATTGGATTTTTGGCGACAAACAGAAGTGGGCGCGCTACGGCGTTCTCGTGGCACACCTCGGCTTCACCGTCATCGCATTCGGCGTGTTTCTCGGATGGCTACGAGGATACTCCGGCCAGGTCGTCATTTTCAACGGCCAAACGGTGAGCGTGGCAAAGGCTGACCTGCGCATGACACTGGAGAACTTTAGAGCAACGTTTGTTCCAGTCGAAAGTCCCGCCGGCATCACGTACCAAGCGGTGAAGTACCAATCGGATGTGGCGGTAGCCGATGCCTCAGGCGGCCTCTCCCAGGCGCGCATACTTGTTAATCATCCGCTGATCACGCCGGACGGCGTGTACTTCTATCAAGCTTCGTACGCCTTTGGCGGACATCTTCAAGTCTTGAAGCATGGCAGAATCATCGCCCTTCCAGGAACCGAAGGTCACCTGCAAGCACAGGATACGATTTTGTTACCGGGCACAAGCCGAGCTATCGAATTCGGTGCGCTGCTCGGGCCGAGCGATCCGTCGCAGACGCCACCGGGCGTCGCACTCCCCAGCCACGACGAGTATGCGATCTGGATATTCCACGACAACATCCCAATCACCAACCGGCCCATTCTTTTGCCCGTTGGCGTCAGCATGGACGCGGGGGACGGTTACACAGTCAGAGCCCTACCGCCCACACCTTCAACTGGACTCACGTACCGCTACGATCCGGGCCAGGGCTGGGTGGGCCTTGGATGTGCGATCCTGGTCGCGGGGTTTGTCATGGCGTTGTTCTTTGTGCCGATAAAGCTCTATGCAAAGATTGCGCCAGAGGGTGACTCGAGCACCGTTGAACTGGCAGCAACCACCACGAAGGGCAACGCGATATACGAAGATGAATTCGCATCGCTCACGGAAGGCTTGCGCCGTGCACTTCCACCGAGCGACGCAACCGAGCGCGATGGGAATCGAGTAAAAGTATATGCTTGACAACGCATACACTCAGTACAACACAAACGTCGCATCGGCCGCCACTGCACACGTCGTACAATATATGGCTTGGTACGAGGCCGCCGTTGTGCTGTACATCCTGGCCGCTATCGCTTTCATCGTCTACTGGTTTTTCCAGAGTCGGTTGGTTGTGGGTATTGGCATCGGTTTTTCAGTTGCCGGATTGCTCAGTCAACTGTATAGTCTGGTGTTGCGCGCACATTACAGCCATCACGTTCCCTGGAACGACCTCTACGGGTCGTTGTCGGTCGTCGCTCTGTGGGCAGTCCTCCTATTTTTGATCTTCGCGTGGCGCTTTAGACTTTGGGTTGCAGGTCCGCTCGTCTTGATCTTCGCCGATGCACTGCTCGCGTACGCGAGGGGCTGGAACAAGGGCTTGTCGCCGATGCCGGCCGCGTTGCAAGATAACTACTGGATCTTTATCCACGTGCCGGTTGTGCTCGCCGCGTATGCGGCATTCTTGGTCGGATTTGCGACGAGTATTTTATTCTTGCTCAAGAAATGGGATGAAAACCGAGTCGCACGAATCGCCGGAAGATCTGTCGACGCTGCGGTTGCAGTTCAACAGGAATCCTTGGGGCGGCCGGCCTGGCTGTCATGGATCGACGGCGTGCCCGCCTCGACGCGTTTGGACGTGATTTCATATCGCATTATCGCCGTCGGCGAAATATTGCTCACCGCGGGAATCATCTTAGGCGGGGTGTGGGCGCACGTGGCCTGGGGCAGTTACTGGCAGTGGGACCCGAAAGAGAACGCAGCTTTAGCGTCCTGGATCATTTACGCGGCCTACCTGCACATGCACACGCGGCCGTCGTGGCGAGGTGTTCGCACCGCCTGGCTTTCGATCATTGGATTTTTGTCCATCTTGTTCTGCTATTTCGGCGTAAACATCTGGATCAGCGGCATGCATTCGTACAAATAAAGGGCGATTGGTGACGAGCCACAATTTCGGCGTGCGCTTGAGCACCCATACTTTGATCCCGTGTTTTGCCAGCATACGCATATCCGTCGGAGTAATCACGCATAAAACTCGTGCGGACTGCGAGAAGAAATCCGGCGGCTGTTGATCTGCGCTTGGGGTGAAACCCACTGACGTGACACTACGTCCCTCAGTGTAGAAAAGCAACGAGAACCCGCCGGGAGGACCCGTAATGCCGATTTTATCGCCGGGCCGGTAGTACGACATAACCGTGGCCGCCATCGCCTTCATCGGCTTGAACGCCTCCGTGCGCGGCAAAATCGAAAACGCCACGACACCGATGAAACCCGCCATCATCAGCGCAAGGCCGACGGGCGCGATCCAGGCTCTGTTCGCAAAAAATGTGACGAGCACGGTTGCGATCGCGGTCGGCACGACAAACCAGCCGAGCAGCGCAAGCGACGGCGCAAGAGCATGAAATGGTCCCGCATTTTGGCTCTCACCGTAGACGATAACGGCGACGGTGACAAGCAGAAGCGACGCCGGCAGAAAGATGAGTGCGCCGCGCAACGTCTTGACGGTGTTCGCTGCGATCGCGTCGCTGAGTACTTTACCGACCATGATAGCTGTGCTCGGGAAGATGACGACGATATAGTTTGGCAACTTCGTTTGGGCGAGCGAAAAGAACACAAACGGCACAACCGTTGCGGCGAGGAGGAAACGCTCGTCATCAGTGCTGCGCTGCCACGCCGTCGTAATCGCTTTTGGAGCAAAGGCGACGAACGGAAAGAACCCAATCGCCGCCACCGGCAGGTAATACCAGATGGGGCCCGGCTGGTTTTCAAAGGGGGAGAGGAAGCGGCCAACGTTGCTCAACCCAAAGTAGAACGCGAGAAAATTGGTTCCATGAATCACCGTCTCGGCTGCAAACCACGAGCCCGCGATGACGACGAATACGACGGCGCCAAAAAGCCACGGGAGCCCGCGCCAAAACGGCCGCCTGCTCCACAATAAGAAAACCGCAAGCACGAGGACGGGCAACGCGACGGCGACCGGTCCTTTGGTCAGCGTGCCCAGCGCTGCTGCGACGATCGCAATCCAAAACGCCTTGCCATCGCCGTCTCGGATTGCAAAGTAGATCCAAAACGTCGCGAGCGTGACGAAAAATAACAACATGCTATCCATAATCGCGAGACGGCAAATTACCATAACCTCGAGGCTCGTGCCGACCGCCAGCGCGCTGAGAAGGCCCGCATCTTCACCATAGTAACGCCGGCCGGCCGCGTAGACGGCGACGGCTGTCAAGACTCCGAAGATCGCTGACGGAAGACGCAATGCAAACTCATTGAGACCGAACACTGCGACGGAACCAGCCGTCGTCCAAAACCACAGCGGCGGATGGATGTACCACGGACGATAATTGAGGTGAAGTGTCAACCAGTCGCCGGTGCGAAACAGTTCTTTGACGATCTCGCCATAGGTTGACTCACTGTTATCCCACAGCGATCCAGCGCCGAGACGCACAAAATACAGCCACGCTAACAATGCAAACACAGCAAGTCGAAGCAGCCACGTAGTTGATGCGGTTTTGCCGACCGTGCGTTGCACGTGAATGAACTTGCAACGATTCGCATAAGTTACCCTCCATGGAGAGAGCTGCACCGCACGCGCAGCGTCGCACGCTACGAGTCGCGACTCGCCGCAGTGCACTTGCCATGGCGCAGACGAAGCTCGTCGTGGATATGCTGCAAGCGAATGGCCCCATCGACGTGGAGATCGTCCCCATCACGACCAAAGGCGATGCGCAGATCGACCGCAGTCTGGTTGCCATCGGTGGAGACGGCGTTTTTGTCAAAGAGCTGATGAACGCGCTGCTCGATCAACGGGCCGATATCGCCGTGCACTCAGCGAAAGACTTGCCCACCGCGTTGCCGGGTGAACTCGATGCCGGTGTCGTGCCACAACGTGAAGACGCGCGTGATGTGCTCGTCTCGAAAGACAACATATATCGGAACATTGCAGCATTGCCCGAGAGCGCGGTTGTCGGCACAAGCTCCCTGCGGCGCGCGGCACAAGTACATATGAAGAGAAGCGATGTGAATATCGCGCCGCTGCGCGGCAACGTCGACTCGCGGGTGGAGAGAGTGCGCCGCGGCGAGTACGATGCCGCGATCCTCGCTCTTGCGGGCCTCGCGCGTCTCGATCTCTTGTCATCTGTCGGCGGCGGGAGTCCCCTCGGCTTCGACGTCATGGTGCCGGCCGTTGGGCAAGGCGCGCTCTTCGTGCAATGTCGCGCGGCAGATGAAGGTACCCGAACTCTCATCGCTCCGCTCAATCACGAGCGCAGTGCGTTTGCGACACGCCTCGAGCGCACGTTTCTTGCACGCATTGGTGGTGGATGTGTTGCGCCGGTCGGCGCGCACGTGCAGGTCGATGACGCCACGTGGCGGTTATGGGCTGTGGTTGCAGCGACGGACGGCACAAGGTCCGTGCGACGTAGCGCGCAAGGCTCGTACCCGGGCGCAGCGGAAGCCATCGCGGCTGTCGAAGCGGTTGCATCCGAAATGCTTGCGGCCGGGGGCCGCGAGATCGTCGACGAAAGCCGACAGCGAGGCGTGGAAACGCGATGAAGCCATTTAAATCGGTGAGGCCGGCCGTGCCCGCGCATGAAGCCGCGATCGATGTGCCAATTCCGACCAAACGCCCGCGCCGGCTGCGCCGCACTGCGACAATGCGCCGGCTCGTTGCAGAATCTCGCGTCAGCGTTGATGATCTTATCGAGCCGCTCTTCGTCGTCCCCGGCTCGCGCGTCCGCGCGGAGATCGAGTCGATGCCAGGCGTGTATCACCAATCAGTCGACCGAGTCGCCGAGGATGCCAAGACCGCAGCATCGCTCGGCATTCCTGCAGTTTTGCTTTTTGGATTACCTCCGTATAAAGATGAATTCGCGTCGTCGCTGGCCGATCCCGATGGCGTGGTGCAGCAAGCTATCGTCGCCATCAAAAAAGCCGCTCCGCAGCTGCTGGTTATCGCTGATTTGTGCGCATGCGAATATACCTCGCACGGCCATTGCGGTATCCTGACACACGCAGGCGAGGTCGACAACGATCGCACGCTTGAACTCTTGGCTCGGGGTGCGCTTTCGTACGCACGTTGCGGCGTTGATATTGTCGCGCCTTCTGACATGATGGATGGACGCGTCGCCGCAATTCGGCACGCGCTCGACGCGGAGGGCCACACAGACGTTGCCATCCTTTCGTATGCCGTGAAGTACGCATCAGCGTTTTACGGGCCGTTCCGTGATGCGGTGGACTCCGCGCCGGCCTTCGGCGACAGACGAAGCCATCAAATGGATCCGCCGAACGTCCGTGAGGCAATCAAGGAGGCGCTGCTCGATGTGGAAGAAGGCGCCGATATGGTAATGGTCAAGCCCGCACTGCCGTACCTTGATGTCCTGACGCGCGTCCGCGACGCTGTAAACGTGCCGGTGGCGGCTTACAGCGTCAGTGGAGAATACGCGATGGTCAAAGCTGCAGCGCGCAACGGTTGGCTCGACGAGACGCGCGTCGTTGACGAGATGCTGGTCGCTTTCAAGCGCGCCGGAGCGGATGCCATCGTTACGTATTTTGCGCGCGATTTCGCGCAGCGACAATCAACCAAGAACAGTTGACCCCAGTCACCGCTCGCAATGAAGCCGGAATCTACGGTGACGATCGTTCTCTTGGCCGGCGGCAAGGCGACTCGGCTGCCGGGTAAACTGACCCGCACCATTGGTGATGAACCGATGATCGTCAGAGTGTACCGCCGCCTGACGACCGGCGGCCGGCCGTGCATCGTGAGCGTGCGCGAACCGTTACCGGCTGCGGTGGCACAGCATATAACCGCGCCTATAGTAGAAGATACGCACGGCGATGTTGGTCCGCTGGGAGCTCTGGCGAGCGCGGCGGCGCACGTACGCACGCCCTTACTGTTTGCTGCGGCGGCTGATCTTCCGAACGTCGACGCAGGCGTCATCGACGCGCTCGAAGAGCTATATCGGCTCGAGGCCCAACACTCAGTCGCGCCCGATGTGATCCTGCCCCGCCACCCAAACGGGGATGTCGAACCGCTTGCAGCGCTGTACGATACGGCTGCACTGTGCGCAAGCGCCCTGCGAACGCTTGCACAAGGGCGCAAGAAAGTAACACAAGCGCTCGAAGGGCTGCGCGTGACGTATTATGACGTCTCTGCGGGCAACGCAGCCAAGTTCGTCAATGTCAACACTGCTGACGACCTCGCGGGCATTCAACCGGCATGAGCGAGACGCGTTCGCGCCGCCTGTTTGAGACTGCTTCACACCTTTTTCCGGGCGGGGTCAATTCGCCGGTGCGCGCCTTTAAGGGTGTCGGCGGCACTCCACGGTTTCTGGTGCGCGGCGAAGGGTCACGCGTTTACGACGACGATGGGCACGACTACATCGATTATGTCGCATCCTGGGGGCCGCTCATCCTGGGCCACGCCAATCCACGCGTCGTCGAGGCGATCGAACGGGCTGCTGCACGTGGCACCTCGTTTGGAGCTCCTAATCCGCATGAGATCGAACTCGCAGAGCTCATCCAAGCTGCGATGCCCGCGCTCGAAATGCTGCGCTTTGTCAGCTCCGGCACTGAGGCGTGCATGAGCGCGCTTCGCCTTGCGCGCGCTTATACGCAGCGGGATCGCATCATCAAATTTGACGGCTGCTATCACGGCCACGCAGATTCGCTGCTCGTGAAGGCAGGCTCCGGTGCGCTGACCTTTGGCGTTCCCAGCTCTGCCGGAATTCCAAAGGACCTCGCGGCATTGACCATAGTGCTGCCTTACAATGACGCGGAAGCGCTCCGTTCCGCGTTCAAAGATCGCGGCAATGACATTGCGTGTGTCATCGTCGAGCCCATCGCGGGGAACATGGGTCTCGTGTTACCGGAACCGGGTTTTCTCGCGGCGATCGCCGACTTAGCGCATCGTCACGGTGCGCTCGTTATTTTTGACGAAGTCATCACGGGCTTCCGTGTCGCGCACGGCGGCGCGCAATCGTTGTATGGCATCACACCTGAGCTGACATGTCTCGGTAAGATCATTGGTGCGGGGCTGCCGGTCGGCGCTTTTGGCGGACGAGCGGACATCATGCGCCGGCTCGCGCCGCTCGGCGATGTATATCAGGCGGGTACGTTGTCGGGCAACCCGATTGCGATGGCAGCTGGAGCCGCGCAGTTGCGCGAGCTCGCTTCGGTCGAGGCATACGAACGACTCGAACAGGCCGGTGCCGCACTCGAAGCAGGCCTGCGCGCGGCCTTCAGTGAGCGCTCCGTTCCCGTTCAGTTCAACCGCGTCGGTTCGATCTTTGGCTTGTTCTTCAACGATCAGCGCGTTCGGGATGTCGCGACGGTTCAACGCTCAGATGCCAATGCATATGCGACATTCTTTCATGCAATGCTGGATCGCGGTGTGTACCTAGCACCATCAGCATTCGAAGTCGGATTTCTCTCACTAGCGCACAGCCGCGCTGACATCGACGACACCGTCGCTGCGGCGAAAGAGGCCCTCGCCACGTTGCCCACTGCGGCACATCGATGATATGAAAAGCTCACCGCGCAAAACCAAGACGTCCAAGGTCGGTCATAACGGCAAGCTCGACAAATCTGCCGAGCGTGGCCTTGTCATCAGCATTCCGCGCCTGTTCCTCTACCACCGCGGCTGCGAAGATGCACTGCGTGCGGGCGACAGAGTTCTGACTTCGCAGGAGCTCGCGGCGCGAATTGGCCGCGGCATGTCATCAACACAGATCCGCAAAGACTTATCGTATTTGGGCAGCTTTGGCCGGCGAGGTCATGGTTACGAGCTGGTTGTGCTTGTGAAGAAGCTCGCTCGCGTGCTCGGACTGGATCGCGACTGGCGCATCGCAATCGTCGGATTCGGGAATCTCGGACACGCGCTTGCGACGTTCTTGGAGTTTCGCGAAGAAAAATTTCACATCGCTGCGATCTTTGAGCAGGAGACAAATCTCATCGGTACGACATGGCACGGCGTCACCATCAATGACACAAACGACCTGGAGATTGTCCTTCCGGGGCTCGATTGCGCGATCGCGATTATCGCCGTTCCCGCATCAGCGGCTCAAGCGGTGGCGGAACGGCTCGTTGCGGCAGGCGTCGGTGCGATACTTAACTTTGCGCCGACAAATCTTGCGCTGACGCCGCAAGTCGCGGTCCGTACTATCGACCTCGCTTCCGAGCTGTCGATCCTAACGCATCATTTGGCGTAACGCTCGGTTGCGCCATCTCAGAGAGTTTGTTAACCGTTTTCCAGTTACGGGTCGTAGCTAACCAGCGAAGAACTGATCCACTTTGAACGTACGTTTTGACATTACGGAATCCAAGTGCTCCGAACGACGCGCGCAGAGTTTCCATTTTGATGGTTTTGTGGCTACTTCAGGCGCCTAGGCGGCGTGATTGCCACGCCGGTCGAGACAAGCTGGACCGCTACATACGTCGTAGGACAGCACGAGGGATGAGCAAGCCGATTAGGTAAGCCCGCTCGAGCCATGCCGGTTGTCGTATTGGGGCTGAGCCACCGAACCGCCCCGCTTGAGATTCGGGATCGTCATACGGTCCCGGCCCATCGAATTTCCGAAGCGCTTCGCGCCCTAAGCGACTACAGCGCGATCCGCGAAGCAGTAATTCTCTCGACGTGCAACCGTCTCGAGATCTACGCTGACGTCGATGCGTACGAACTCGGCGTCGCACAACTCAAAGAATTTCTGACCACGTACCGCAACATGCGCGTCGAGGATTTCGACACGTACCTCTACACGATGCTCGGTGCGCAAGCCGTCGAGCAACTCTACCGAGTAGCAAGTGGCTTAGACTCGATGCTCGTCGGCGAACCCCAGATCGTGAGTCAAGTCAAGGAAGCCTTGCGCATTGCGGAGTCTGCCGGGTCCATTGGGCCCCATCTCGGGCGGCTCTTCCGTACTGCACTCCAGACCGGCAAGCTTGCACGAACGCAAACCGCGATCAGCCACGATGTCGTGTCGCTTGGCGCTGCGGCCGTCGAACTCGCGCAACGGCACTGCAATTTGCAGAACGCACGATGCATCGTCGTTGGCGCAGGTAAGATGGGCGCTACCGCAGCGAAGCATCTGTGGGCGCGTGGCGCCGCGTCCGTGACGATCGTCAACCGCACGCTGCGTCGTGCGCAAGCGCTCGCGAGGCAGGTCGGCGGGCGCGGCGTGGGCCTTGAGCAACTGCCGGATGAACTCGTACAAAGCGATCTCGTCATCACTGCAGTCGGTTCTGGAACGTTTCTCATTACAGAAAATGTTCTGCGCTGCGCATTGACCGGACGCGGAGATGCCCGCATCCTTGCGGTCGACATCGGCGTGCCGCGCGACATCGATCCGGCCGCCGCCTCGGTTGAAGGCGCCGTCATATATACGCTCGAGGATCTGCGCGACATCGTCGATCAGGCGCTGCAAAGCCGCCGGGCTGAGATTCCCAAAGTTGAATCGATCATCACAGCGCAAGTGAATGCCTACGTACAATGGTACCGTACGCGCGGCGTCGCTCCGCTCATCGCAAATCTGCGCCGGAAGGCGGAGGAAATACGTTCCGCCGAAATCCAGCGTCTCTTCGCTCGCATGCCCGAGCTCAATGGTCGCCAGCGAGAGATGGTCATGGTCGCAAGCGTCAGCATCATCAACAAATTGCTCCACGCACCGCTTACGAAGCTGCGTGAGACGGCAGGCGAAGGCGAAGTGCTCGGTGAGGAGCAGATCGCACAGACGGTTCTCGATCTCGACGCCTTCGGCGACCGGCTGCAACGCCAACTCGACGCGCAAACTGCCCCTCTGCTCGGCCCTGCAAAAGACGCCTAGTCCTCTGGGCGGCATCCGAGTGCTTGTCACTCGCGCGCCCGATAAGAGTGCCGATTTCGCGCGGTTATTGGAGGAGCGCGGTGCGCACGTCACCTCAATCCCGCTCATCCGGATTGGCCCGCCGCCGGACGAGCGCGCGCTACAAGAAGCGATCGACAAGGCCGACGCCTTTGACTGGCTTGTCTTCACAAGCGTGGCAGGCGTGGACGCATTTTCGCAGCGCTTGCGGCGGCCGCTAAAGAAAGATCTTCGTATCGCCGTGGTGGGACCTGCAACCGATGACGCGCTTTTCGACAGGCTCGGCGTGCGTGCGAGCGTGGTGCCGGCGCACTATTCGGCAAGCGCGCTCGCCGATGCAATCGATCGGCAGGTAAAGGCCCCGCAGTCTATTCTGGTCATTGCTGCGCACGACGCAAGTCCCGTACTGCCCGCGAACCTGCGCAACGCTGGTCACCGCGTCGACAAAGTTGACGCATATAGCACAGTTGAAGCGCCACCGGCTGACCTCGAAGCCCATGTCAGCAAAGCCGACGTCGTCACGCTCGCGTCGCCGAGTGCGGTCCGCGCACTTGTACGCGGTCTGGGCGGAGATGTAGCCGGTGAGAAGCTGCGCGGCAAGCTTCTGGCGTGCATTGGGCCGGTAACGCTCTTTGAAGCGCGTGAGCGCGGATTGCACGTCGAGATCGTGCCGGAAGCTGCGACGATACCGGCACTCATCGATGCACTATGTCGCTATTACACGACCCAACAGTCGTAGCGTTCGCGCAGCGGCTGTCGGCGGGTGGGGTGATTGCGGCGGCCATTGCGTGGGCCGGATATCGAACGAGGGCGCTTACGCTGAGCGGCTCGATCGGAGCGGTAATCGTAGGTGCGCTGACGTTCGCGTTCGGAGGTCCGCTTGTGGCCGCTTCCGTGATCATCTTTTTTGTCACCGGCAGTGTACTCAGTCGCGTGCATACCCCAACCGCAGACAAGGCACGCGTCCTGGCGCCCAAAGGTGCACAGCGTGATGCGGCGCAGGTCGGGGCAAACGGCGGCGTAGCGATGGCGTGTGCGATCGCTTTCGGCATAGCTTCACTTTACGGATTGCCGCATGCCTCAAAGTTCTTGGTCGCCGCCGTATGTGCGATCGCAGCAGCGTCGGGAGACACATGGTCGACTGAGGTCGGATCGCTCGCCCGCGGGCGCGCGCGCCTCATTACGAATATGAAGCTCGTCGATGCCGGAACTTCCGGAGGCGTGACGCTCCAGGGTACCCTTGCAGCTCCGTTGGGAGGGGCCATCGTCGGGCTTGCCGGCGTTGCGCGGCCAGATATTCTCATACTCCCTGGATGGATCGCACTGTGCGCAATCGCGGGACTAGTCGGCAGCATCTTAGATTCGCTGCTAGGTGCGACGATGCAGGGTATGTGGCGCTGTTCTCGGTGCGCACACACGGTCGAGGCGGGCGTCCATGCGACATGTGGGGCGCCATGCAGCCTTATCAGCGGCCTGCCGTGGCTTGACAATGACGGCGTCAACGGCATTACGACGCTGGTCGGCGCCGGCGTAGGCTACGTGCTCGCCGGATTTTTGGCGTAAGCGCGCAGCTCTTGGAGTCAAACGCCCGACGCCCGGGGCTTTGAGACTCCAACTGTGAGCCAGATTACTGGTCCTCGCCAGATCGGATACGAAGTCCGCGGTCTAACGCGCGGCGCCTCAATAAGCGTCGGCACGACGCCGATGAGAAATATAAAGCCACCCGGCTCATGTCGCGGGGCGGCTCCCCAGTCTTTTTCACACGAAGGGAAGCGCATACCATGGCCGCCGAGGGCAACCCCAGCACCACGCAACCGAGCGCTGCAGATGGCGCGGCACAATCGACCGCGACAAACGGAGCATCGCCCGCGCCCGCAACACCTATTGTAACCGCTGCGCCGCAACCCCCAGTATCGGCTGCACAACCACCCGCACCATCCGCTGCGCAACCGCAGACTACAACAGTCGCAGTCAATGGCGTTACTGCTCTTGAAGAGCTGGTGCAAGCAGCAACCGGCCGCAAAGAACGGCCAAAACCATGGGTCGACGTCACAACGTATCCCTGGACTGAAGATGAGTTTTCTGGGCGCTTTGTGCGCCGCGCAAACTACCAAGAACTGTACGGCATGAAAGAGACTGGCGAAGAAGTCGACGAGCTCATCGGCTTGTTGAATATCCGGCCCAAGATGCGCGTCCTCGACGTCTGCTCCGGCAATGGACGCCACGCGATTGCGCTCGCACTGCGCGGATGCAAGATGACCGGCATCGACAACGGTCCGGGTCCGGTAAATCTCGCGCGCGAGACCTCACGGAATTTGGGACTCGCGGTGGACTACCGGCAAGTGGACGCATTGAGCATCTCCTTTGAAGACGCATACGATGCAGCCTATCTCACCTGCGCCGGGCTCTCCGATTTCAGCCCTGCCGGCGCCAAAGATCTCGTGACCCGCGTCGGTCGCGCGCTTGTGCCCAGCGGTATGTTCGTGGCTGAATTTCTCGACGAGGCCTCCGTCAAGCCCAGTGACGTGCGCACGTGGCGCTTCGTTGCGGCAGACGCATCGCTGTTCGTCGACGGCGGACATCTGCAGCTCGACGAACGGCTCTATGACAGCGACGCAAAGTCTGAAGTTATTCGCTCCTATATCGTACCGACGAGCGGCAAGATGCGCCAGTTCGCACGCTGCCGGCAGTATTATAAGGAAGACGAAGTCAAGGCGCTGCTCACGGCTGCGTCACTGCAGACCGTCGGTTTCCACGCTGGCAGCGCGCCCGGCCTGAGGAAAGTCGTCGCCAAAAAAGCCTAGCGCAAAACCGCCGGATTGGGTAGAGCTGATCCGAGGTATTTGAAGCTGCCCGACTCTACCTTATAGAAGTAGAGATTCGGCGATGACGGGTCGCCATTGGGCCGGAACGAAATCTGCCCGATGACGGTCGGAAATATTCCATTTGAAATCTGCCGGCTGAGCGGTATTTTATCGACGCTGCGGCCCTGGACAGCCGCGTCAATTGCGATCTGCGCGGCCACGTAACCGTAAAGCGCATATGCTGAAAGCCGCCCATGTTGCTGCTGAAAACGCTGCTGGAACTGCTGCGCATCCGGCATGAACTGAACCGGCGGAACGCAGGTCCCAACCGTCATTCCCTCCGCGTCGCTTTTGAACGCCTTGTCTTGCAGCAGCGCGTCGCTGTAGAGCGTACTCGCGCCAAGCACCGGTGCGCCCACGCCAGCTTTGCGCAGCGCGACAATAACTTTCGCCATGAGATCGCCCCGGCCGGTGACGTACAGAAGATCGGGTTGATAGTCGACTACCTTCGCAACCTGATCCTTGAGGTTTTTGAGGTCGACGTCAACCGAGAAATCGGTGGACTTGAAGCCCTTTCCGCTCGTCGCATAGTTGATGAACGTTGTCGCCGTGTTGTTGCCGTAGTCGTTCTGTTCCCAGACGACGGCAACTTTCGTTGGCTTGAGATTGCGCTCTGCATAGCGCGCGGCGAGCGCCCCTTCCAATGTGTCGGGCGCGCACAACCGGAAGACATCTTTGTAACCCTGCTGCGTGAGCGCAGACAGCGACGAGGTTGGGATAATGATGGGGAGGCCGGCCTCGTGATACACGTGCAGCGCGAGAAAGGTCTCTTGACCGCCGATATGCCCGATGACAATGACGTTCTTGGGATCGACCAAGACAAACTGCGCCTGCTGCTCGGCAATTCCCGGGTCCCCCTGATCGTCGAAGCTTGTCAGCGCCCAAGCGAAATCCGTGAGGCCGCGAGCGTGGTTCGCATCATCGATGGCGGCCTGAACGCCTGCAGACAGATCCCAACCGAGTTGCCGGTCGGGCCCCGACATCGGCGCGACCACTGCAATCTGCGCCTGTTTCGCGTACGGTGGAAATTCATCTTGGGCTGCTCCTGCCGCCCGCGGCACGAAGAGTGCAACTCCAAGAACGAGCCAGACCGACAAGGTTCGAACGATGATTTGAAATGATGACATGGGTAATCCTTAGGCCGTGAGGACCGACGCAATGGTTGAGAGAAAAAAAGCTACTGAAAAGATCATATTGGCATTGAAGACTGCTACGTTGAGCGCTGGTAGGTTGTCCTGTCGCACGATGAGACGTCGTTCGTAGATCAGCAGCGCCCCGGCGAAGACGACCCCTAGCCAGTAGAGCGGATGAACGCCGGCAATGATGCCGAGCAGCGCAAGGGCGGCAACAACGAGGGCGTGCAGCAAAGCGGGAAGCGCGCGGCCCGCTGCCTGACCAAAGCGCGCGGGGATCGATCGTATGCCCTCGCGCACGTCAAACTCGCGATCCATAAGCGCGTAGAGAATGTCGAAGCCCGCGACCCACAGCGTCACGGCGGCAAAGAGGACGAACGCAGGGGCTTCAAACCGCCCGGTCACGGCGATCCATGCGCCAAGCGGCGCCAACCCGTCCACCGCGCCCAGAACAAAATGCACGGCCCAGGTCCAGCGCTTCACGAGAGGATAGAGCAACACTGCCGCGCCGCCGATAGGCAGCAGCGAAAGACACAAAGGGTTGAGCTGCCATGCCGACACGGCGAGCACGATCAGGCCGGCAACGATGCACCAGGTCATGGCTGACGCCGGCAGCCGTCCCGACGCCACAAAGCGTCGTGCAGTTCGCGGATTTCGTGCGTCGATCCGAGCATCGAGAAGCCGGTTCGCGGCCATAGCTGCGGTGCGCGCACCGAGCACAGCAAGCGTGATCCAAAGAAGAACGTGCAGCGAAGGGATGCCGCGCGCGGCGAGGATGGCACCAACGTACGCGAACGGCAGCGCAAAGAGCGTGTGTTCAATTTTTATTTCTTCAAAGAGACGGCGAATCGTCATCACGGGTTCAGCAACTGCGGGTCGAGTCCAAATTCTTGCCAGCGTTGCGTGACTGCCTGCTTGACCTCATCGCTCATGACAATCGGACCAGGCCATTCACGCAGGTAGCCTTCTTCAGCGGATTTGCGGGTAGCATCGATGCCAAGTTTTGTACCGAGCGCGGGTAAAGGGGCCGCGTGGTCGAGCGCGTCAACAGGCCCGGGTGCGAGCACGAGATCTCTGCCTGCGTCAACGTTGTTCAGCGCCGTCCACGCGACTTCGCTGAGATTGTGTACGTCGATATCCGCATCCACGACGAGGATATTGCGCGTCAACATCATCATATGGCCCAGACCCCACAGCCCGTACATGACTTTCTTCGCGTGGCCAGGGTAGCGTTTGCGGATCGCGACCACGACCAGATTCTGAAAAATGCCTTCGGCGGGAAAATTATATTCGACGACCTCGGGCATCATCTGTTGGAGTAACGGAAGGAAGAGTCGCTCCGTTGCCTTTCCCAGCCAGTAATCCTCCATTGGCGGGCGGCCAACGACGGTGGTCCAATAGATGGGGTCGCGGCGGCGCGTCAGGCACGTGATATGAAAAACTGGATAGTCGTCGGCAAGTGAATAGACGCCTGTGTGATCGCCAAACGGACCTTCGCGTCGCAGCTCAGTATTATCGACGTAACCTTCCAACACGAATTCTGATTCAGCTGGTACCGTGAGATCGTTAGTCCGGCACGCCGCCATCGGAACGCTTTTGCCGCGTATGAAACCCGCCAGCAACATCTCGTCAATGCCGGCCGGCAGCGGCGCGCTTCCCGCATAGACAGTCGCGGGATCGGCGCCGATCGCGACGGCCACCGGCATGCGCGCGTTTGCACCTGACGCCTCTTGATGCTCGCGTCCATGCTTGTGACGCTGCCAGTGCATACCCGTCGTGCGCGCGTCGTACACTTGCATTCGATACATGCCGACGTTGTGCGAACCCGTTACAGGGTCTTGCGTAAAGACAAGCGGCAGAGTTATGTACGGGCCTCCATCACCGGGCCACGTTGTGAGGATCGGAAGCTCGCGCAGGTCAACGTTGTCTCCCTCGAGCACGACTTCTTGACACGGCGCGGAGCGGATGACACGCGGCGCGAGGCTCGCAAGCTCACCGAGCCGCAGCAAAGCGCCCAGTTTGTCTGATAGACCGGTAGGCGGCTGCGCCAGCTTGAGCAGATTTCGCACTCGATCGCCGAGTTCGTCAAGCCGCTCGATCCCGAGGGCGCGAGCCATGCGGCCTTCGGTAGCGACGGCATTGATGAGGAGTGGAAATTTCGAGCCTTTGACATTTGTAAACAAGAGTGCCGGACCGCCCGACGCATGTTTCACGCAGCGATCGGCGATCTCAGTAATTTCGAGTTTGGGATCAACCGGGGCGTCGATCTGACGCAGCTCACCGCGGGTGCGTAGATCAGCGACGAACTCTCGAAGATTCGCGTACATTGGAGTTTCGCTCGTTCTTAGAGACGGCCGCAAAAGCCTCGCCAGTTACTCCCCGAGTGTGCGACACCATCGGCAGCGCCTGTTGGGCACACTGAGTGGGTATGAGAGGAGAGACTACTGCAGGATAATTAGTAAAGCTCTTAACAATATGGCACTAAACTATTTTTCACGCTTGAGGTACTCCACCGTGCACGCAAAAATTGCCGCCGCTTCCGTTCTGTGCGCCCTCGCTGTCTCGGCGCACATCGCCACCCCAGCCGTTGCCGATGTGCAATCGGCATCTGCGCCGACGCCGCAGGTGACGCTATCCTTGCATGACGCGGTGCAGCTTGCACTTTCGAACAATCTCACGTACCAGTCGGCTGTTGCGGATGAAAGGGCAGCGGAGGCCCAGATCGTCCAGGCGCGCTCGGCATTCCAGCCTAAGGTGAGCGCCGGATACTCGTACTTTCACACACAAAACGAGGGAGCGTTCGTGTTTCCCGCGCCCTCGCCAAGCGGTCCGCCAAAGCTTCAAAGAGTCGTTGTGTCGGCCAAAGACCTCAACAACGTCAACGCGACGCTGCAATATGCGCTCTACACGGGCGGCGCCGCCGAAGCTGCGATCGGCCAGGCCGCGGCCAATCTTGCTGCGACGCAGAGCCAGCTCGCCGGCCTTCGCGCCACTGTCATTGCGGACACGACACGCTCGTACTTCGCGCTGATCGAAGCGCAGCAATCGGCGCATGTCGCCGATCAGGCCGCCTCAGTCGCGGCGCAGAACCTCAAAACAGCCAGTGAGCTCTTTAAAGCAGGTACCGCAGCCAAGGTCGACGTGCTGCGCTCCGACGTCACGTTGGCCGACGCGCAAGTCAACGCGATTAAAGCACACAACAATGCTTCGCTTGCAAACGCGCGGCTCGCCAATGATCTCAATATTAACCTCGGAGCGATAATCACCCCGAGCGAGAGCCTTCAGTCACAGGCACCCGCCTTCACGCTCGATTCACTGCTCGATTCAGCGCGCGCAAGACCCGAACTGGCCGCGGCGAACGACGCGGTGATCATTGCAGATCACGCGGTGCGGGGTGCACGCGCAGCATATCTCCCGAGCGTCGACCTCCAAGTACAGGAGGCATCGTCGAAACCAAATTTCGTGAACGTGCCGCAGCCGCAACTTTCCGAGACGCTTGCCGTCACATGGCAGCTCTTCAGCGGCGGCCTTACCCGGGGGAAAGTGTTGCAAGCTTTGGCGCAAGTCGACAAGGCCAAGATCAACCTCAAGGTGATCAACAACAGCGTCAATCTGGAAGTAAGAGAAGCATACTTTAACTACACAGCGGCGCAAGCGCAAGTCGGCGCCGCACTTGATGCAACGGAGTCGGCAGGCGAAAGTCTACGGGTGAATCAAATCCGCTACAGATCCGGTGTCGGGACGTCGCTTGAACTGTCCGATGCGCTGCTTTCAAACACGCAGGCACAGAATCAATATATAAGCGCGCTGGCAGACCTGCGCGTTTCGCTCGTCGCTGTTCAGCGAGCCGCGGGACTTTTGCCGCCAACCGGCATCTAACGGATGCTAGGTTTTGGCTTCCTCGGGCATGAGCCCCTTACGAGTGAGGTTGATGCGTCCCTGACTGTCGATCTCCGACACGCGCACTATCACCTCATCGCCGATCTTAACCTCATCCTCGACACGCGCGACACGATGCGGCGCGAGCTGCGAGATGTGCACGAGGCCTTCTTTGCCGGGCAGAATCTGCACGAACGCTCCGAAGTTCATGATGCGCTTGACCACGCCCGTGTAGACTTCGCCGACCTCGACGTCGCGCGCGATGTCTTCCACCATCCGTTTGGCCTTTTCACCTGACTCAGCGTCCGGCGAGGAGATAAAGACGCGGCCGTCGTTTTCGATGTCGACCTTCGCCCCCGTTTCGGCCACGATCTTGTTGATGACCTTGCCGCCTGGCCCGATGATATCTTTGATCTTGTCGGGATGGATCTCTAGCACGAACATGCGCGGCGCAAACTTCGACAACCCGCGCCGTGGCCCGGCAATCGTCTCCTTGAGCTTATTGATGATGAAGAGCCGCCCCGCGCGGGCCTGCTCCATGGCCTGACGCATGACATCGAGCGTGATACCTCGGACTTTGATGTCCATCTGCACCGCGGTGATGCCCTCCGTCGTACCTGCGACTTTGAAATCCATCTCGCCCAGGGCATCTTCCAATCCTTGAATGTCTGTGAGGATGCCGGGGCGGCCATCCTTGAGGATGAGCCCCATCGCCACGCCGCCGACATGCTTGCGCAGCGGCACGCCTGCATCCATGAGCGCCATCGTTGATGCGCAAACAGAACCCATCGAGGATGAACCATTGCTCTCGAAGGTTTCAGAAACTAAGCGCAGCGTGTACGGAAACTCATCCGGCGCCGGAAGCATCGGTTGAAGCGCTCGCTCGGCGAGATAGCCATGACCAATTTCGCGACGGCCGGGTCCCCGCATGGGCCTCGTTTCACCGACTGAAAACGGCGGGAAGTTGTAATGGTGCATGAATCGCTTGAACGTCTGCGGGCCCAAGCCGTCGATGCGTTGCTCGTCCGAGAGTGAGCCCAGCGTTGCCGCGGTGAAGATCTGCGTTTCACCCCGCGTGAACAGCGCCGAACCATGCGTGCGCGGAACAACAGTCGTCCTGCTCGTGATGGGGCGAATTTCGTCGAGGCTCCGGCCATCCGGACGCATACCCTCGATCACCACCATGGTGCGCAGCTCTTCTTCCTGACGCGCCTTGACGCACTTCTCGAAGTCCTTATTGCGCGAGTCTTCGAGCAGCGGCCGTACTTCAGACTCGAGTCGATGGCCTGATACACGCTTGAGCGCCTCTTCGCGCGTGATAACATCGAACGCGGCGTTGCGCTCCAGTTTACGCGTGACGCGCATCGCGCGCGCGATGTCGGCGCCGAATGCATCATCGACGAACGCGTGTATCGCAGCCGAAGGAAGGAACAAGGGGAACTCGCGTTTGCGTTTGCCCGCTTTGGCTGCGAGCGATTCGATTTCGCCGATAACGCGCTGAATTTGTTGGTGGCCAAAATCGACAGCCTGCAAGAACTGATCTTCTGAGATTTCTTTGGCACCACCCTCGACCATCATCACGGCATCACTTGTGCCGGCCATGATCATGTCGAGCGTGCTCGATTCAAGTTGCGTTTTCGTCGGATTGACGACGAACTCGCCGTCGACGATACCGACCCGGACACCGGCGACGTTATGCTCGAATGGGATGTCGGACACGGCGAGTGCCGCGCCTGCGCCGACGAGCGCGACGACGTCAGGATCGACTTCGGGATCCACTGAGAGAATTGTGGCGACGATGTGGATGTCGTGTCGGAAACCATCGGGGAAGAGCGGACGGAAGGGGCGGTCGATGAGACGCGCCGTTAGCGTTGCTTTTTCCGATGGCCGCCCTTCGCGCTTGATGAAGCCGCCGGGGATCTTCCCGGCCGCGTACATGCGCTCTTCATAGTCGACGGTCAGTGGGAAAAAATCGATGCCCTCGCGGGGGTTAGGACTTGCGGTAACGGCGACGAGCACACATGTATCACCGTACCGTACAAATACGGAGCCGCCGGCCTGGCGGGCAATCTCACCTGTTTCGAGCGTGAGTTGCCGGCCGCCCAGCTCCATGCTGACGGACTCTGGCAAAGGTTCCTCCTAGTTTCAACGGACCCGCTGGTCCGTCATCAATAATATCTTATGCAACGGCATGCTCTTCTGGTGCCCAGGTGCGCATCCCTGGACTGGGCCGACTAATGTCGCCGCTCGCCGCTAGGGCGGTGTTTAGTGACGCAGACCGAGTTTATCGACAATGGCGCGATACCGCTCGAGATCTGCGCTTTCAAGATACTTCAGTAAGCGGCGCCGCTTACCGACCTTGATGAGCAAACCACGACGGCTTGCGTGATCTTTTTTGTGGGTCTGCAAATGACTCGTCAGATCGTTGATTGACTCAGTCAAGAGCGCGATCTGCACTTCAGCAGAGCCGGTGTCTTTTTCACCGCGCTTGAAGCTGCCGATAACTGACGATTTATGTTCTTTGGAAAGCGCCACGGTTCGTAATCCTCCGTATTCGCGGACGGTCGAGCTCTAAAGGCGAGCCAGCACCGCCGTACAGCGAGATCTAGCGTATCATGGGACTGTCGGCCAGTCAAACCCCGCGAAGACGAAAGACGCCAAACCGGCCCGATGTCATTGTCCAAGCGCCCAGTGCGTGCCGTCGTCGTACGTTACGGATGCCACCCCAATGGTCATGTAAGCGGCGCGCAACAGCCCAGGCGTTGCAACCTTCGTCGACTTGGTCCAGCAGTTGTTGAGCAGCATCTTGTCTGGGCCGTCGCTGCGGAGGGTACCGAGATCCGGGGCCGACGCCGGCCCTGCGACCTCTTGACCGCTTTCAAAATTTCCGGCGCGCAAATTCGAGCCGGCGAAGACCACCTCGCCGTTTTGCGCGTGCAGCTTGTAGACGAAGGTTAGTGCATCGACTTTTTTCGCTCCGACGTTCTTGAACGTGAGGCAGTGTGTCTCCGAGGTGGCGTCGTTCTTGACGATCGCAAAACCGCGTTCGATGGAGATGCCGCCGTCTTGATTGTTTCCGGCCGCAACGGTAAAGGGAAGGTCGTGAAACGCAGCCGATGTCGTGGTGCTCGATGCGGCGGCGTTCGTCGCGCCGCCCGCGGCTGCGACGGCATTGCAATCGCTTCTGTCGATGGAATCGACGCACGGACCGATGTCGGCATTGGAAACGCCAAGCGCGAGGAGCTCGCTGCGGTCGCCATGGCGAGCCCAATTCAGCATCGCATCGCGTTCGCTCGGCGACAGCTTGAAGATGATAGCTGTTTCGATATCGTCGAGCGGTGTGAGGGGTGGATCGGGTGGCTGCGGTCTTGAATATCCGGCCCACACGTGAAGTCCAAGCATTCCACCTTGATCTAATTTTTGGATTTGAGCCAGAACTTTGATCAGGTCTTTGCTCGGGAGCGGTTGCCCGTAACCGTTAGAGGTTGCCGGCGAATCGCCGATAGCTGCGGTGGAGACGGCGGAGACCAAGAACACGCCTAAGATGAACGCTGCGAACGATCGCTTCACAACGTAGTATTCGTCAAAAAAAGGCGGGCGACTTTGCAGCCGCCCGCAAAGCAGTCGAGAAAAACTCGACCCCATTAGCGCTTAGGAAGGAGAAGAACGCTGCCAGGCTCGAGGCGCGAATCGGGCTTGAGATGGTTTATCTGGGAAACTTGATAGACGGCCTCGCCCAGGTCGTCGCCGCTGCCGCTTCGGCGCGAGACCAGACCCCAAACGGTGTCGCCTGAGTGGACCACGACGCGGTCGTAATGCATGGGCGTCGACGTGAAAACTTTGCTTCCCCAGACCACAGGGAGGGCGAACACAAGGACGAGGGACAGCACTTGGATCAGCGGAATCAGGGTAGTACCCGGCCTGCGGTGACGGCGATACATGGCTTTCCACCTCCGGTGGGCGCTTCTATCGAACATACGTTTGATTGGTTTGATTCTAGCGGTCGACAAGTGGACTGTCAAGGACTTTCGAACAAGCGTTTGCATTTGGGACGAGGCTATGCTAAGATGTGGAAGCGCACGGGTTAGCACAACCGGTGAGCGGTAGCGTCTCTGCGCGCCGTTTCGCCGACTCAATTGGAAGGCGGTAGGGCACAAGTGGACCGCAAGACGACCCCTCGGCAACAAGCTATTCTCGAGGTCATTAAAGACTTCACGCGCGAGCACGGCTACCCGCCGTCCGTTCGAGAAATCGGCGAGCGCGTCGGCCTTTCCTCAAGCTCAACTGTTCAATGCCATCTGCGCACCCTTGAGAAAAAAGGTCTTATCAAGCGCGACCCCACGAAACCTCGCGCACTGGTCTCCGGTTCGGAAGCCTCCCGCGACGTCGTTTCGCTGCCCATCATCGGCCGAATTGCCGCCGGCATACCGATTACAGCAGAGCAGAACTTTGAAGAAGAGATGACGCTGCCGTCAAGTTTTATAAAGCGGTCGGATTCGTTTATCTTGCGCGTTAAGGGCGATTCCATGGTGGACGCTCACATCGTCGATGGCGACCTCATTGTCGTCTCTCCGCAAAATGTGGCCAACAATGGCGAGATCGTCGTAGCTCAGACCGATGACGACAACGAAGCCACAGTGAAGCATTTCTACAAAGAGAATGGCCGCATACGGCTTCAGCCGGCGAACAAATTTATGGATCCCATTATCGTCGACAACGCAACCATTGCGGGCAAAGTGGTAGCAGTCATCCGCAAGCTCTAGGGCCAAGCATTGTAGCGGTCGACCTGACGTCCGACCGCTTTTTTATTTAGAAGATCTGCGTGTTTCAGGGTTGTCGAGCTGAGGCGGCGAACGTTGGCGTTTAAGATGAAGCCGCGGATCGCTCTTACCGCAGACGCGCAACGCGTCAAAGACCCCAAGTATCTCAGCGCTTACAAGCGTGCCGTCGAGAAGGCGGGTGCGGAGCCCGTGCTGCTTTACGATGTGGCTGAGCCTGAGGACGTCAACCGGGCGCTCGACACATTCGATGGATTGCTCTTGCCCGGCGGAGCAGACGTGGACCCTGCGGAGTACGGCGGACGCGATCACCCGAGCGTGGACAAAGCGCCGCCAGAGTACGACCGTTTGGAATTGGAAGCCGCTCGCGTGGCGCTGCGAAAAGACGTGCCGACCCTTGCAATCTGCCGTGGAGTTCAGGTAATGAACGTCGCCCTGGGCGGTACGTTGTGGGTGGACGTGCCTGACGAGTATGAGGCACGCGACGGGCAAAAGTTGCAACACCGGCAAACGCCGCCGCATCCCCGCCACGAGGCCACGCACCCGGTTGACTTCAAGGATGGGAGCATGC
>Ga0207416_1000393_pt1 | contig 77639 bp, 77 predicted proteins | sample PaiPotPPM11metaG_FD_184107 | JGI IMG/M metagenome (GOLD analysis project Ga0207416, IMG submission 184107) | Iron sulfur acid spring bacterial and archeal communities from Banff, Canada, to study Microbial Dark Matter (Phase II) - Paint Pots PPM... ... | reverse complement strand
TCAATCCCCTCCGATTGCGCGCGGATCTTCAAACCCGCCTCGACACACTCTGGAAACTCGCAGATGGCAGGAGGGCCGATGCATGAGCCTCGTGAGAGCGCGACGACGACGGCGTCGGGCGCCGCGGGCAGGGCAAGGACAAGGGCATCAAGGACGGACTCTGGGTGTCCACCATTATGAGGCATCACCCCCTACTTCGGTGTCGAGGAATTATGAGGCATCACGGGAGCGGGTCGCCGAATCTCGCGCAACTGTGCCCGCCGTCCACGCGAATCATTTGACCTTTCTCCCAGATCCCGCGGCCCCGCGGCTCTTCCTGTGGGGAACCTCTCCTACGGAACCCGTCGGTCCCGTGCCTGCCGTCTTGTCCCTCCTGGCCCGTGGGACGCCGGCCAGGGCCACGATCGTAGACGAGTCCCTTGCCCCGCGAGAACACGAGGGAACGGCGATCCTGCTGCTCGACGCGCTTCCTGTCCTGGCCGCCATGACGAGTGAGGACGCGGAGCGCGCGCCGGCGTCGGTGGTCGCCTGGAGCTGTGCGGCAAAACTCGCCCTTGAACTCGTCGGACGCGAGCGCGTGGTGCCGCAGGTGCAAGCGCGGCAAGATGGCAGGACGGAGGCGCGCTGGAGCACCGCACTCTCGCTGCCCGACGATGCTGACCGTGTGAAGACCCTGGGGCAGGCGTTCCCGCCGGCAGCCCACGCGGTGCCCGTGGAGGCGGGTGCCCCAACCACGCGTGGGCGAGGGCGGGTGCGCTCCGCGATGCGGGTGGCGGTCTGGGCTCCCGACGCGCTCCTCCGCGCCTTTCTCGACATGGCAGCGGACACGATTCTGCGAGCCGCGGCCATGCCTGGGGGCACGCGGCATGGCCGCGCCCCCCGGCAGAAGCGCGAGGCAGCACCGGCCCCCTGGGAGAAGCGATTCGTGGCCGCGCTGACGTCGAGAGACGCAGCGTTCGCGACCGTTGGGTTCCGTGACCGCGGGCTGCCGAGCGAGCTTGCGCATTGGGATCGGTCGGCGCTGGGCGCCGAGCCCGGCGCTGTACGCGCATGCTTGCGGCTCGACCTGCCCGAAGATCAGACCGACGCAGCCGGTCCCCCGGTCCGAGGCGCCGCCAGCCCGTTCCGCCTCCGCTATTTCCTCCAGGCTCCCGACGATCCCAGCCTGCTCGTCCCGGCCGGGGAGATCTGGAACACGCGCGGGAGGAGCCTGCGCCACCTGGGGCGCGTGTTCGAGGAGCCGCAGGAGCACCTCCTCCGCGCTCTGGCCGCTGCCGCGCGCGTATTCCCGCCGGTCGAGCGAAGCCTTCGCGAGGCTCGACCAGCGGAGGTGGCGCTGGACGCCCGAGAGGCCTGGACATTCCTGGCCGAAGCCGCGCCGGCTCTGGGAGAAGCCGGCTTCGGCATTATCCTGCCGGCCGAGTTCACGCGCTCGGGGCGGCGACGGCTGAGGCTTCGCATGCGGATCGGCGGGGGCGCCGTAGCGGCAGGTGTCGCTGGCGCTGCGCGCGGCCTCGGGCTCGCGGGGCTGGTCGCCTTCCGGTGGGAGGCAGCGCTTGGAGGTGAGGTGCTCTCCCCGGCCGATCTGGCCGCGCTGGCTCGGCTCAAGGCGCCACTCGTCCGTTGGCGGGGACAGTGGGTGGCGGTGGATCCCGCCGAGCTCAAGGAGGCGCAGCGCTTCCGCCTCCAGGGAGAAGGCCGGGTGCCGGTTGCGGACGCGCTCTCGGCGGCGCTCGCTGGATCGGCACAGAGCACCGCCACCGCGCTTCCGGTTGAGGTCGTGGCGGAAGGTGAGTTCGCCGGCGTGCTCGACCGACTGCGGGCCGGAGCGGCTGGCAACGTGGTGCCGGCCACACGCGGGCTTCATGGCACGCTGCGTCCCTATCAGGAACGCGGCGTCGCCTGGCTCTGGTCGCTGGCATCCCTGGGCCTCGGGGCCTGTCTTGCCGACGACATGGGGCTTGGGAAGACGATCCAGATGCTCGCATTCCTGCTCGCGCGGCGGCAGGCGGCTCCCGACGATACTCGTCCCAGCCTGGTGGTGTGTCCTACGTCCGTCGTGGGGAACTGGGAGCGGGAGCTGGCCCGGTTTGCTCCATCGCTCCCCGTCGTGCGTCATTACGGTACGGAGCGCGCACGGTCTCCAGAGGTGCTCGCGGACAGTCAGGCCGGCGCCGTCGTGCTCACCACGTACGGCCTTCTGCGCCGGGACGCCCAGGTGCTGTCGGCCGTCGACTGGGCGGTCGCGGTGCTCGACGAGGCGCAGAACATCAAGAACGCGGCGTCCTACACGGCCCGGGCGGCGCGGGCGTTGCGCGTCAGCCACCGCTTCGCGCTCACCGGCACGCCGGTGGAGAACCGGCTTGCGGAACTCTGGTCGATCTTAGAATTTGCCACGCCGCGGATCCTCGGCCCGCTCGAGACCTTCCGCCGCCAGTACGCGGTGCCGATCGAGCGCTACCGGGACGAGGAAGCCGCGGAACGGCTCCGGCGGATCGTCCATCCGTTTATCCTGCGTCGGCTCAAGAGCGACCCGGCGGTGATCAAGGACCTGCCACCCAAGAACGAGATGAAGATCGTCTGCTCGCTGACCCGGGAGCAGGCCACCCTCTACCAGGCGGCCGTAAATGAAGCGATGCGCACGATCAAGGAGGCCGAAGGGATCCAGCGGCGAGGACGCGTGCTCGCGCTCATCACCGCCCTGAAGCAGATTTGCAACCACCCGGCGCAGTACCTGGGTGAGTCGGCGCCGCTCGGGGGCCGCTCGGGCAAGCTCGCCCGGCTCGGGGAGATGCTGGAGGAGGCCCTCGCCGCCGGCGGCCGCGCGCTCGTCTTCACCCAGTTTCGCGAGATGGGTGACCGGCTCGTCGCCTACCTCAGCGACACGCTGGCGACGGAGGTGCTGTTCCTGCACGGCGGCGTCCCGCGGGCGGCGCGGGACAGGATGGTGCAGCGCTTCCAGGAGGATGAGCGGGGCCCGCGCGTCTTCGTGCTCTCGCTCAGAGCCGGCGGGACCGGGCTCAATCTCACCGGCGCGAGCCGCGTGTTCCACTTCGACCGCTGGTGGAACCCCGCGGTCGAGGACCAGGCCACCGATCGCGCCTACCGGATCGGGCAGAAGAGGGCGGTCCAGGTGTACAAGCTCCTCACCGCGGGCACGGTGGAAGAGAAGGTCGATCGCATGCTGGAGGACAAGCGCGATCTCGCCTCGCGCATCGTGGGCGCGGGTGAGCAGTGGATCACCGAACTCGACGACGCCGCGTTGCGCGAGCTCTTCACCCTGTCGGCCGATGCCGTCGTGGCGGCGGACGACGGGAACGGAGCGGCCGCCCGGGCGCCTCGGCCGGCACAGCCACCCGGTCGGCGTGGCCGCCCACGCCTCACCGCGAGGGTGCCGTCATGAGCCGGCGGCGGCGACGCCGCACCGGCTACTGGAGGGCCTGGAGCGGCTACGGCTGGTATCCGCCGGCGCCCCCGAAGCAGCCGCCTCCCGCGCACGGCATCAAAGTCAAGAAGATCGGGACGACCTGGTGGGGCCAGCGCTGGATCGAGGCGCTGGAGAAGCTTTCCTGGGAGTACGCCAATCGCCTCACGCGGGGTCGTACGTATGCCCGTGCCGGCCGCGTGCATGACCTCGAGATCGCCTCTGGCAAAGTCTCCGCGCGCGTCACCGGCTCGAGGCCGACCCCGTACACGGTCACCCTGCACATGGGCGGCTTGTCCGCCACCGCATGGGCGAAGGCACTGGCCGCAATGGCAAAAGAAGCCATCTTCGCCGCCCAACTCCTCGCGGGGGAGATGCCGAGAGATATCGACAGGGCGTTCCGGGCCGCGGGGGTGAGCCTCTTTCCCGTCAAGCGGGGCGATCTCAAGACTGAATGCTCCTGTCCGGATTGGGCCAACCCGTGCAAGCACATTGCGGCAACGCATTACGTCTTGGGCGAAGCGTTCGACCGAGATCCCTTCCTTCTGTTCGAGCTTCGCGGGCGGACCCGGAAGCAGGTGCTCGACGCGCTGCGCCGGCTGCGGGCAGGCACATCAGCCGGCGCGGCCGCGACGGACCTGACCGCGGGCGATGCGGCCGCCGTCGCAAGCGTGTCGCTGGACAAGGCCGCGGCCGAGGGCTTTGAGCGATGCCGTGCCCCTCTCACACACCTTCGCTTTCGGATCGACGCGCCTCCGGTCCATGCGGCCGTGCTGCGCCAGCTCGGGGCGCCATCGTCGTGGTCACTGCGTGAATCTACGGCGGAGGCCCTCGGCGCCGTGTGCGAAGCGGGAGGTGCCTTGGCCCGACGCCTCGCACTCGCCGGCGACAACTCCCCATGAGGGCAAACCTGTGGATCACGGACCTTCGTCACTTCATAACGGCCGAGGGTGGTCTTGTCAGCGATTGGCGCACGAGTCTTCCAGCCTATCTCAGTATGGTGGTTGAGGCAGCGACGGCACGGCCCGCGGGTTCGTGGAGCGGCAATGGGTCACCGTCGACGCGTTGTTGAGCGCTGCGCGCGCGGGGAGATCGCAGGACTGCCGCGCGTGTTGAAAGGTTCATTCGAGAGACCAGCGAGTGAAGCGGTACCGAACCGGCGAAGCCTTTTCGGGACGCGTTACCAGGACACCTCGAAAAGCGCTCCCGCGAGCTTGGCGTCCCAATTGAGCTACTACGGCGGCGCCTGGTCTTCCAGCGGTTTCTAGCGTGGTTGCGCACCGCGGGCCGTTGGCCGCAGGTGTTTGTTCGGTGAGCGCTTCGGCAGAACAGCTCGCCTCATCTGATCCAGCGACAGCGTGCGCCCGGCTGCGAACTCGGCGCGCGATCGAGCAATGAGCTTCAGGAACTCAGGATGGTGGCTTAGCGTCAGCGATTCCCGATCGATGTTCTTGAGTGGCACGATTGCCGCAACAGCACGGTTGCGCTTCGTCAGGAGGACGATCTCGTCACGTAGGTCGGCTGCATAGTGCGCCAGTGATCGATCTGCCGATGCCAGGTTGATTCTCTTCACAGCCGTACCTCCCTCCGGCCAATGGTGACGGTATTCCGGCTTTTGCGGCCGACAGCGAGAACACGCACCACGCGGGTTTCGCCCCCGGCTACCTCATAGAACACCCGCAGCGGTCCGATCCTCAGTTCCCACGGAGCGATGGGATTGGGGCGCAGCGGTTTCCGATGCCGTGTCTCCTTGAGCGGCTCACGCGTCAGTTGGCGTGTGATCGCATCCAAAACAATCGCCCGGTCCCGGACCGTCAGCACGCGAAAGTGACTCTGAACCGACTCCGCGAACTCGATCTTGTAAGCCACTCGCCCCCCAACGATGTGTTGGCAATCCCCCTTCTGCAAGAAGTATTGTCCGTCCGACCGGGGGCAATGTCAACGCCCCGATCGGAACCCAACGGTGCGGAGTGTTCGCCGACCAGGCGGTTGTCGGTCCTCCTGGACGGCGATAGAGGGCATGGTCTTGTGAGGTTGCCCCGGTTTGGTGGAGAGTCAATCCCTGGAGTCTCCACCACCTCCTTTAAGGTCCTTGTTCTTCTCTCCCGCGGCCGCGCGCGCCGGCGTCGTCGGCTGTCGGGGGGTATCCGGATGCCTTCCCGGTCTGAAGAAATCGATCCTGAGCGATTCTAGCCGGCGGCTTCACTGACCGTTTCCTTCTGAACCTGTCCTCGGACCACTTCGGGCCGCTGCTCCTCCCGCCGCTCGAACTCTGCAGGTGACAGGTAGCCGAGCGCCGAGTGACGCCGGTGGGAATTATAAAACCCCTCAATATAATCGAAGAGCGCGAGCCGGGCCGCCTTGCGCGTCGCGAACGTGTGCTGCAGCAAGAGCTCCGTCTTCAGTGACGCGAAAAAGGCTTCGGCGAGGGCGTTATCATACGCGTCGCCGACGGACCCCATGGACGGGGCCACCCTCGCGTCTCGGCACCGTTGGCTGAACGCGAGGCTCGTGTACTGCGCGCCCCGATCGGAGTGATGCACGACTCCGGTCGCCGGCCGCCGGTTCTCCACCGCCATGTTCAGCGCGTCCACGACGAGGTCGGCCCGGAGCATGTCCGCCATTGCCCACCCAACGATGCGACGGCTCCAGGCATCCAGCACCGTCGCCAGATACAGCCACCCTTCGCCCGTCGGCACATAGGTGATGTCCGCGACCCAGAGCTGATCGGGCGCGGACGCCGCAAAGTCGCGGCTGACAAGATCGGGCGCCGCCACGGCCCGCCGCGTCGTGCCCCGGTACCGCCGCCGCTGGGCACCGGCCAGGTCGGCGTCGCGCATTAACCGCGCCACCCGCTTCCGCCCACAGCGGACGCCCTGGGCGTGCAGCTCGGCGTGGATCCGCGGCGCTCCGTAGATGCCACGGCTCTGCTCGTGGATGTCCCGGATCTGAGTGAGAAGAATTTGATCTGTCTGCGCGCGCGTCGACACTGGGCGATCGCACCACGCATAGTACCCGCTGGGGGAAACGCCCAGCACGCGGCACAGCGTGGCGAGGTGGTGCGTGGCCCTCTCCTGCTGCATGAACGCGAATCCCGCTATGGGGTCGAGTTCGTTTCCTTGGCAAAGAAGGCCGCGGCTTTTCTGAGGATGTCGCGCTCTTCGCGCAGAATCCGGACTTCGCGGCGCAAGCGACGGACCTCAGCGTGTTCCTCCGTCGTCAGCCCGTCGGACCGCTTCCCGCTATCCAACTCCTCCTGCTTCATCCATGTGTAGAGGGTCTGCTCCGAAATCCCGAGATCGCTCGCAATCCGGGCGCGCGGCTTGCCAGATTCCCGCGCCAGACGAACCGCTTCCATTCGGAACTGCCGTGGATACGGCGGGCGTGTCTTCCCCACTGTGGACCCCTCTCTGGGGCTCTGGCCCCACTAACCATAGAGTGTCCACCAAACCGGGGCAAGTCCATTGTATCAATATCAATACCATTTGACGACGGGTACCTCCTATGGTTCTTGCGTAGGCTCAACGGGCAGACCGCTGGAGGTGAGTCGGTGGCAGCCGGCCCACTTGGACTCGATATGACGGTACGCTCCAAATTCCCCTCCCATCTTGCACCCCCAACGGGTGCCGGCAACGCGCCGCTTCTTGATCCCCAGGTGCACATGTGCCGAGATTTCATCGTTGGGGCCAGCAGGAAAGCCGCGGTCAGACGAGTAGAGCATGAATGCGAAAGACGACTGAAGGGACTCCGGAGGGGGTCCGCACAAGGGTCCGCACAAAAGTAGGAGGCTCTAGAACATCGATAAATAAAGGCGTCCCGGGCAGGCGTGATCGGGCTCATAACCCGAAGGTCGCAGGTTCAAATCCTGCCCCCGCTACCAACAAACCGAACACCTCCCCCGTACGGAGGAGGCCTTCAGGGCTCGGCTGGATCACCAGCCGGGCCCTTTTAGTGAATCCCAGCTCAGGAAACTTCCTGTAGCCCTCACTCAGAGACAGCCCGTGGCGTGCCAAATGCTGTGGCGTCAGCTTGCCAAGTCTTTGCTGACATACCGGGCAGAGCCTCGTTCGCTCTTCCCTTGGTTCTACGCGGACATACTTGAGGGTTTCCCGAAGAAATTCTCGACCCAGCCGCACCTCTGTCCGTAGGGCCTTGGGAAAGTTTGCCGCGAAGTCTTCTATCGCACTCTGGTCGTACCTGATCGCGGTTACTCGCGGACCTCGGGATCGCCAAGGCGGACGGCTCCTATCCCCGGGTGCTCGTCCGGCTCGCCAAGACAGACCTGCTGCTGCTCGATGAGTGGGGCTTGGTCCCGCTGTCCGTCGCCGACGCCCGGGAGCTGTTGGACGTGATCGATGATCGCTGCACGACGCGGTCGACGCTCATTGCCAGCCAGTTGCCCGTGGATGCCTGGCACGGCACAATTCCTCCCCTCGTTGGCTGACGCGCTGCTGGATCGCATCGTACATACGGCCCACAGGATCGCGATGCGCGGCGAATCGATGCGCAAGCTGCGGGCGAAGAAGGCCTCGTAGGGGGTATCCCAATGCCGCCCCGCCTCCGAGAAATCGCTCTACGGGGCGTCCAGGGGCCTGCTTGTCACGCGGGAGACGCCTTCGGAGCGGGTGTGCCGCTTCGGGGGCCGCCAGGATGCTCGCGCAGGTCCCGCGAAATCACGAACGCACTCGACAGGTGCCACCAGGAGGTGAGCGCGTCCAGGCAGGACACGATCCTGTGCTCCGGCGGGGTGATCAGTTTCGGCCGGAACGGGTGATCAGCATTTACCAGAATACGTGATCGGTTTGAAGCCAGAATGGGTGATCAGTTTCGCCAGAATCCGCAACTGCCTCGCGTGCCCGAGGACGATACGGTGCGCCGGATGCTCGGGGCGTGCCCGGAGACGTTCGAGGGGAGGCGCAACAAGGCGCTCGTGGCGCTCCTCGCCGACAGCAGCCTCCGGATCTCCGCGACTTTCTCGGCGGCGCGATCGCGCCCGGCATCGGCATCTCCATCGACGCGCTGGCCGAGCACGCCGCCCAGCTCCACCGGATCCCGCTCGAGGCGCCGGCCACCGCCATCGGCCGGTCGACCACCGCGGCCATGCAGGCGGGCATCGTCTTCGGGTTTGTGGGCCTCGTCACCGACGTCGTGCGCCGCATTCGCGAGGAACTGGGCGCGCCGGCCGTCACGGTGGCCACGGGGGGGTGGGCGGACCTCGTCGCGGCCGAGTGCGGGTGCCTCGACCACCACGACCCGATGCTCGTGCTCGACGGGCTCCGCCTGATTTACGAACGGACGCGCTGACCGGCCTACGGCCGCCGGACGGCGAACGTGAGCGGCGGGAGGACGAGCGGGCCGCCCGACGCGCCCCGCCCGAGAAAGACGATCTGCGCCCCATACCCCCCGGCCGGGATCTGCCGGCCGGCCCGGTCCCGCTGCGGCCAGGCGATGTGATAGACGTTCCGGCCGTGCGGGGAGATGCGCAGCGAGCCGAGCACCTGCGCGAACATCCGCCCGGGTGACCGGCGCCATACTTCGTTGCAGTTGTCATCCCAACCCGGATTTCCGTTTTGACAATCCACCAGGAATCTCCGGGATGCGTCGAATCTTTTTATTGATGCGGGTTTGCGCGCGATGAGGACGCCGTGGAGGTGGGCGCGCAGGTCAGGCGGGTCCGCGCGCAGCGTCCGGATGTCGCGCACGTGCGACCGCGACAAGGAGACGGCTTGCAATCACGGTTCGACCCCGCGACCGCTGCGCGGCTCAGCCGGGCACGGGACTTTCTCGCCGCCTACTATCATGATCGCCTCACGCTCGCCCGCGTCGCCCGCGAAGCGCAACTGTCGCCCTTCTATTTTCACCGGCTCTTCACGCGACTCTTCCGAGAGACGCCGCACGAGTTCGTGACGCGTTTGCGCTTCGAACGGACGAAACGCCTGCTGCTCGCGGACAGCCTCTCCGTTACCGAGATCTGCCTCGAAGTCGGGTACGAGAGTCTCGGGTCGTTCAGTGCGCGTTTTCGGGCGCTGACCGGGCTCTCGCCGGCGGCCTTCCGCCGCGAGGCCCGGCGTGCCTACGGTGCCGCCGGCTGGCCACGGTACTACATTCCTGCGTGTTTCCAGCGGTATTTCCTTGATGGCAAGAATCGAGAAGCGTCTCCCGAGCCGAGCCGATAGACTGGGATCAGAATCATCATCCCACTGCCATGGAGGCGGGCGATGATCCAGCGACTCTCGCACGTCAGCGTGTTCGTCTTGGACCAGGACGCCGCCCGCGATTTCTACGTGAACAAGCTGGGGTTCGAGCTTCGAATGGATCAAACGATGGACAACGGATTCCGATGGCTCACCGTCGCCCCCAAGGGGCAGTCTGATCTTCAGATCGTTCTCATGAAGATCGACGGGCCGAACATGAACGCCGAGGCCGCCAAGCGACTACGTGAGTTGCAACAGGGCGGGCATCTCTCAGGCGGCGTCTTGGAAACCACGGACTGCCGCCGGCTGCATAAGGACCTCACGGCGAAAGGGGTCGAGTTCGCCTCGCCTCCGACCGAGGACTTCTACGGGATCGAAGCGATCATGAAGGACAATTCCGGCAACTGGTACAGCGTCGTCGAGCGAAAAGCTACCTAAGGAGACCAGACCAACATGAAAGTTCCGGACAAGACCGGAACCATCAAGGTGCTGTTCGTCGCGGGCTTTGGTCCGATCGTCCGTGATGCAACGGCAAGTCGCACACTCTATCGCCATATCCTCGGTATCCGCTTCAAAGAGGAAAACGACGGTTATCTTCACACAGAAGCGTTGGAAGGCGCAAAGACCTTCGCTCTGTGGCCGCTTTCACAGGCGGCGCAGTCCTGCTTTGGTAAGGACACCTGGCCCGGCGATACTCCTCCGCCGCAAGCCTGGCTTGAGTTCGACGTTGATGACGTCGAGAAGGCGACGGCGGAGCTCGAATCGCGGGGGCATCGAATGCTCGTCAAAAACAAGAAAGAGCCGTGGGGCCAGGTCGTGAGCCGTTTCATCACGCCGGAAGGGCTCCTGGTCGGAATTACCTTCACCCCGTCGATGCGACAGGAAAGATAGAACCTGTCAATCGCCGTCGACTGCCTCGGTCGCGCGCGGTTCGTCCGCATTGAAACGACGAACACGACCGCGGGGCTGTGGGCCCTCCTCGGCGATGCCGGCGGGTACAACAATGGTCGCGGAAGGTTGATAACGGCTCGGTGTGGTTCACGGCGACTTCCACAGGCACAAGCACGAGCGGGACGACGAGTTCTTCTACGTCGTCGACGGCCGCTTCGTCCCCCGCGGTGCTGGGGCTGACGGCGTCGCAGTACGCGGCGATCAACGTTGATCGGGTGGCGCGGGCGCTGGACGCCCTCACCTCCGAGCGGGGGCGCAGCATCTGGTTCCGCCTGGCTTTGCGCCTCATCAAGCAGTTTGAGCTCGCCCACGCAGCGGTTCCACCATGACACGACCACGGTCACATTCCATGGCGCCTACGCGGGCGCCCAGGGTGTCCCCCAGATCACCCACGGGCACAACAAGGATCACCGCCCGGACCTCAAACAGCTCGTCTTCGGTCTGACCGCCACCGCCGATGGCGCGGTGCCGGTCTGGCACGACGTCCATAGCGGCAACCGGACCGACGACACGGTGCATCGCGGCACCGTGGATGCTTTGCGGGCGATCGTGGGGTGCACGGAGTTCATCTACGTGGCTGACTGCAAGCTTTGCACGCAGGACAATCTGCGGCATATCGCCGCGTATGACGGGCAGTTTGTCACGGTGATGCCGCGGACGTGGAAAGAAGACCAACAATTCCGCGCCCAGCTGCGGGCACAGGGCATCCGGTGGCACCCGATCCTGCGCGTCCCCAACCGCCGACGCAAGGACGGCCCCCCGGACATCTTCGCGAGTTGCGCGGGGACCTACACGACCGCCGGCGGGTACCGGATCATCTGGGTGCGGAGCTCGCAGAAAGCGGCCGAGGATGCGCAGGCGCGGGAGCGCCGGCTCGCGCAGGCCCAGGCGGCCCTGCGGGAGCTCTCCGACAAACTCCCCCGGCGCCGGGACCGGACTCGACGAGGGATCCAGCACGCCGCGGCCGGCATTCTCCGGGACACCGACACGCGGCTCTTCCTCCAGGTGACGATCAAATCCAACGTCGAGCACCGTCGGCACTACCTGCAGCGCGGCCGTCCCACGACGGAGACGCCGGTGCAGGTGGAACGCCGCACCACCTACACGCTGGACGTGCACCGGGACGGGCAGGCCCTGGCTGGCGAGCGGCGCACCGACGGCGTCTTCCCGCTGGTGACGAACCTCGCTACGGCCTCCAAACGCGAGGTCCTCTCAATCTACAAATTCCAGCCCTACGTGGAGAAGCGCTTCTCGCTACTCAAGACCGATCTGGAGATCGCCCCAGTATACCTGAAGAAGCCCCGCCGGGCGGCGGGCTTGCTCCATGCCTACTTTATCGCGCTCGTCGTCGCGAGTCTGATCGAACGGGAGGTGCGTAACGGGATGCGTCGGCGGAACCTCAAGACGCTGGCCCTCTTGCCGGAACACCGACCCACGCCCACCCCGACGTGTCCCCGGATTCTCGAGGCCTTTCGGGACGTGCGATGGTACGAGGTCGACCTCAAGGGGGAGGTGACGGCGTTTCCGATCGAACTGTCACAACTCCAAACGCACGCTCCTCGAGCTGCTGGGCGTGCCCCTCGAGGCCTACCAATAGGCCTCCAAGGGCCTCGGGAAAATCGCGAAACTCCGCCTCGCGACCTGCGGAATGTCGGTAAGAGAGGGCCTTATACCGATTCGTGTGATGCCGGAGGAGCGGCACCTACTTCAATCGGTATGGCCGGCGGTCGCTGCCCCGCCGGGGCGCGCGCCGGCCGCTTCCCGCCGTTCTGAATGCCTCCAGGCGTGGCATTAGATCCTTCAACCTGATACTCGTACCGAAAGGCAGGACCGTAGCGGGAAGCCGCCCGGCCTTGAGCGCCCAGGTCCTCCGTGCGGCCACGATCATGGGAATCTGGTCCGTGACACGCGCGAGTTTTTCGAACTTCTCGGCCAGGTACTCCGGCGTCCAGTAGCCGACGATTTCGAGCGCGACCTCGGTGCCGTCGCCGTGTTGAAAGACGAAGTCCGGCACGACAAGATGCTCCCCGGCCTCGAGCAGGAGCGTCTCGCGGCGCAGCCGCCAACCGTTCCTCGTCTCGCCGAATTTTCGCGCAAAGCGTTCCTCGAGACTCGAATCGAATAGCTGCGGCACCGGCACGCGGGACCGCAGGCCGTCCGCCGAGGTGAGCGTGAACGTGGCCGGACGCCACCCTGTACGGAGGATGAGCGAGGCGCTCATGCGCCAATCACGCGCCTGGACCAGTGCCGCCAGGAATTTGGCGAAGTCGACGCCGTACACGTGAGTCTTCCGTAAAATGGAATTCGGACCGTCGAAGACGAGCCGGTACGCCCCGTTGGTCCCGCGCCCCAGCCGGTGCAGCAGCCGCGAGAGCCGCGCGTACTGGACGATGTATTTCAAGTCCGCGCGTGCCTCGATCTCGACGCGGGTGGCGTCGTAGAGTAGGGTCTGGGCCTGTGCGAGATCGTAGTCTGCCCGAAGTTCCTCGGCCGTATACGCCTCGGGGAACGCGGTGAAGCGATGGTACGCGGGGTAGTCGGCGTACAACGCCGCGACACGGTCGTTGGGCGTCGCGGGCCCTTGCCCGAACTCTCCCGCCAGAATGGATGCTGCCGTCTCGTGCGCCACAACCGGATGCCGGGACGCCGCAACGTCAAATACCCGCAGCCGCCGCTCGGCCTGGCGGGCCCCGCGCGGCCATTCGTATGTCGCCGCGTCGTCGAGGAGGGTCACGACCGCTTCGATGCGATCCGGCCGGAGGCCGTCGAGCGCGGCACGGGCGGCATTGCGGACGTCGTTCAGGTAGCGGCCCACCCCGCCGCGATACACGGCGATGGCGCTGCGCAGCAAGGGGACGCAGTCGTCCTCCAGCCGGTCAGAGAAGATCGAGTTGCCGGGCCTGTTCCAGTGATAGACGCGTTGCGCTTTGGTAAGCATCGGTCCGGCTGCGGCGCCGCGCGCGGGCGACGTCGGGCGTCTCCTCGACCACAACTTCGTACAGCCGTGCCGGCCGGTCTCCCGACCGCCTGAGCAGCCGCCCGAGGCGCTGCACGGCCTCGCGCGCGCCTCGTTCGCCGCCGAGGACGATGCCGACCTTGGCCGCGGGGGCGTCCCAGCCTTCGTTCAGGACCTGGCAGGCGGCCAAGGCGCGGTATGTGCCGCGCGCAAACCGGTCGAGCACGGCGTTCCGTTCCCGCTTGTCCGAATGCGACGTCAACGCGGGGATCAAAAACCGTGCGGAGACGTCGAGCGCCATCCGGTTCGAGGCCGTGAAGATGACGCACTGTTCGTCGGGGTGGAGTCGCAGGATGTCTTCGACGACACGTAGTTTCTCCGCCGATCGGTGCACCAACGCCAATTTGCGATGGTAGGCTCGGAGAATGCCTTTTGCCTCGGGATCGCTGCGGGATACCTTGGCGATGTCGTCCTTCCAATTGAAGGTCCCGTCTTCGCGTCGCCGCCGGGCGACGTAGGCCCGAATGGCGCGAGACAGCCGGTCGAATTCTTCCTGCTCCCCTTCCGTGAGGTAGATCGGCACGCGGATGATCGTGTAGTGCGCAAGTGTCCGGCCGCGTGCCTGCGGAAGACGCTCGTCGAAGACGAACGGACCGATCAGTTCGGTGAGCATGCGGTCCCGGCCGTCGGCCCGTTCCGGCGTCGCGGTGAGGCCGAGCCGCATCGGCGCGAGACTGTCCAGCGCGCTCTCGTGAAGCGTTGCGCCCGGCAGGTGGTGGGCCTCATCGTAGACGATCAAGCGGTACCGGTTGCCGATGTCTTTCATGTGGATCCACGCACTCTCGTACGTCGTCACTGTGATCGGCCAGACCTCGCGGCGCGCGTCCCCCAGCACACCAGCCTCTGCCCCGAGCCCCAGCCGGATCCGCCGTTGCCATTGGTACATCAGATCACGCAGCGGCGTCACAATGAGGGCGGAGACCCGATGGCGCGCGATGGCCGTCAGCGCGATCTCGGTTTTCCCCGTGCCGGTTGGCTTCACGACGACGCCGCGCCGGCCGGCGCGTTCCCAGGCGGCCAGCGCGGCCTCTTGGTCCGGACGAAGCACCGGTAGGGCGGGCCGGAGTCCCGGGCAGTCGAAGAAGTCCGCGGCGTCGTCACGGATGGTCAACCGGCACTTCTTCGCGTCTTCCGTGAGCCGGAAGTGGTTGAGCGCCTCCGTGCGCCAGGCCGCGACCCGGTCGTCCCACGTGAAGTACGGCGGCAGGTCGACGCCGGGCGGAGCGTCCAGACGTAGGGAGCCGCGCTCGAAGCGCAGCCTGAGAATTCGATCCGGAAGAGCGGAGCTTACGCCCGACGTGACCGGCGCGTCAACGCTCTTCCGGCGCTTGAGCGACATCTGGAGTCCTATCTCGGCAAGGCGCGCTGTGAATCCTGCGCCACACCGTCCTGTCTCAGGCGCTCTGATGAAGGCCCGGCGGCACATCCGGTGAGGCGACTGCGAGCGTTATTGCTACCGTTGGTCTAATTGACGTACACTAGGCCGATGCCGCGCGCGCAAACAGGGAACTCAAAGCACAGGAGCCGCGGAGTACAAGCGGTGCGGCTGGGCTTCCGCCTGGATGGGCAGGCGAAGCTGCTGATCGAAAGGGCCGCAAGGCTTGAGCGGCGAAAATTAACGCACTTTTGTGTGACCGCATTGACAGAGGCAGCTTGCCGGGCGATCGCGCAGCATGAGCCAAGCGTGAGTTCGCAGCTTTGTTCCCCATTCGCGATATTGGACCACGGGCCAAGTTGTTGGACAAATCGGATAGGTCAAGTCACGCGTGAGCGTCGGGAGGCGCAACCTTGTCGAACGGAATGAAAGTCGAGAAACTGGAGACGAAGTCGCACGACACGCCGGACGAAGTAAGGGCCCCGGACAAGACGCGAGTCGAAATCGTTAGGCTCGGCGGGTTCTCATTGGGCCGCTTCATCTTCCAGCCCGGGTGGCGGTGGTCGGAATGCGTCAAGCCGGTCGTCAAGACCGACTCTTGTCAGGCGACGCACGTCGGTTATGCGGTCTCCGGTCGCCTGAGGATCAAGATGAACGACGGCACTGAGAAGACGATCACGTCGGGAATGTCCTACACCATTCCGCCGGGGCACGATGGCTGGGTGGAGGGTAATGAGCCGTTCGTCGGCATCGAAGTCATGAGTGCGGAACAATACGCGAAGGCTTGAACGGCAAAACGGGTGACGGAATCTCGGAACGTGAGCGGGTCAGGGTGCCCGCGAGGCAGCGAGTACACGCGAAAGGGCCCGCGCGTCGGGAATGCCTGGAGCAGGGCCAGCGCGACGGGGCGGTCCGGATCATGCGTCAGCAGAGATCATGCCGGTGATGAACGCCGACGATCTCTAGAAAGGCTTGACGGAGTATATGAAGCGACGGTAGTTAGCCAGCGATCCTACGGCGACATCTCACGAGAGGCGCACCGACAGACGATGAGGAGATGATGACGATGCCCCGATATCTGGTGGAGCGCACGTTTCCAGAAGGGCTGCAGATCTCCATGAACGAGCAGGGTGCGGTGGCGTGCCTGAGCGTTGTCGGCAGGAACGGCGACCTCGGCGTGACGTGGGTCCACTCCTACGTCACCGAGGACAAGAAGAAGACCTACTGCATCTACGATGCGCCCAGCCCGGAAGCAATTCGCAAGGCCGCGGCGCAGAACGGACTCCCGGTTGACCGCATCACGTCCGTTAACGTGCTCGATCCGTATTTCTACAAGTAGTTGACAACAATCTTGAAGTTGCCCAACAGTAAGGTGTCCACGAACCCGGGTCAACTTCAAAGCGAGGGCAATAACCTAGGTGACTCACCAGCAGTTCCGTGCTGGGAATTCAAGCGACAGCTACCGCGATCCGTGGAAGCAGATTCTTAGTCGGTAATGCACGCACCGGGCTCCCGGCACCACCATCACAGAGGCGGGCGGCCTCGGAACGCACAGCGGCTGTTTCATGCGAGGAGCACCCGCCGTGTCGGTACCACCAAAAGCAGGCCTCGCTACCAAGTTCACAGAGAGGGCCCGCTTGGTTAACGCCGAGCGGGTCCTCTTGTTTTTCTCCCGCGAGACCGGACATCGGTTCTGACGCGCGCGACGGGGGCAGCCGGGGTGTCGCGCGAAGCACAGGTGACACTGAGAAGGTCCACTTTCGTTCGTCGAGAACTCCGAGTCTCACGCGTCAGGCAAACCGTCGGCGAGGTGGGCCATGCTGGAATTCATGACCGGGGCATCCATCCCCGTCACCGGTGTCACGCAGGGCCGGCCGGAATTTCTGGCCACGAAGCATCTGGTCAGCTCGAGCCACTATCTGGCCACGATGGCCGGGCTGCGGATGTTCGAACTCGGCGGAAACGCGGCGGACGCGGGGGTCGCCGCCGGAATCGCCCTCAACGTGATCGAGCGCCACATGACCGACTTCGGCGGCGTCGCGCCGATCATGTTCTTCCGGCCGGGAATGGCGCGGCCGGAGACGATCGCCGGGGTGGGATGCTGGCCGCGGCGGCTGACCCTGGAGCGGTACCTCGCGCGGTACGGCGGCGACATGCCGACCGGCGCGCCGCGCTATGTGACGCCGGCCGCGCCGGACGCCTGGATGACGGCGCTGGCGCGGTACGGCCGGCTGACGCTTCGCGAGGTGCTGCGGCCGGCGCGTGAGCTGTGCGAGGGCTTCCCGGTCTACGGCCGTCTCGCGCGGATGATCGCCGCCTTGGCGTCTCGACTGCGCGAATGGCCGGCCAGCGCGCGGGTCTTCCTGCCCAACGGCCGTCCGCCGCAGGTCGGCGAAGTGCTCGTGCAGCGCGAGCTCGGCGGTCTGTTCGGGCGGCTGGTCGACGTGGAGGAGGGGGCCCGGTCGCGCGGACGGGAGGCGGCCATCATGGCCGCCCGGGACGAGATCTACCACGGCGAGATTGCCCGTGCCATCGCCGCGCACGCCGCGCGGACCGGCAGCGAGTTGGATGCGGACGACTTGGCGGCATACCGTGTCGCGGTAGAGCCGTCGGTCTCGTCGCGGTACCGGGACGTGGAGGTGCATGCCTGCGGGCCGTGGTCGCAGGGGCCGCTCCTGCCGATGATCTTGAACCTGCTGCAGGGCGAGAATCTCACGAAGCTGGGGCAGAGGAGTGTCGCCGGCCTGCATTTTCTCATCGAAGCGATCAAAGTCGCGTGCGCCGACCGTGAGGCGTTCTTTGGGGATCCGGAGCAGGTCGACGTACCCATCGCGGGGCTGCTCGATCCCGAGTACGCGGCCGAGCGGCGGCGGCTCATCGATCCCGCGCGCGCGTGTCCGCGGCTTCCTCTGCCGGGAGATCCATGGCGGTATGAGGGGCGTTCAGGCCCGGCCGGCTACATTCCGGCGCCCGCCGCCGGCGCTCCGCACCCCGATACGGCGTTCGTCTGCGCGATGGACGCCGACGGCAACGCCTTTTGCGCGACGCCGTCCGACCCCGGCTTGAGCGCGCCGCTGGTCGACGACCTCGGCATCATCATCTCGACGCGCGGCGCCCAGTTGTGGACCACGCCTGGGCATCCGTCGGTCCTCGCGCCCCGGAAGCGTCCGCGGCTCACGCCGAACCCCGCGATGCTGCTCGCGTCCGGGCAGGCCGTGATGGGCTTCGGCTGCCCCGGCGGTGATGCGCAGGTGCAGGCGATGGCCCAGGTGGTGTCGTGCGTCCTCGACTTTGGGATGAACGTCCAGGCGGCGATCGAGGCGCCCCGAGTGGTCTCGGCCAGTTTCCCCTCGTCGTTTCATCCCCATCCGTACGAGCCCGGCGTGGTCCGCATCGAGAGCCGCGTCCCCGCGGAGGTGCGCGACGGGCTCGCCGCGCTCGGCCATATCGTCGAAGCGCTGCCCGACGTCGCGCCGACGGTGGCCGCCGTCTGCGCGATCCGGCGCCGCGACGGCGGCGTGCTCGAAGGCGGGGCCGACCCCCGCCGGGAGAGTTACGCCGCGGGTTGGTAATCCTCGAAGACCGTGCGCCGCCCCCGTGGGCGGGTACGGCGAATTGAGCGCAGGAGGCCGCCCGCGAGGAGCGGCCGGAGGTCCCGCGTTAAGACCGGAGGAGGTGTCGCAATGATCGTCGACAGGTGGAGGACAATCGGCGCGCTCTGCGCCGGCGCGGCGCTCGTGCTCGTCCTGGGCTCGGGCGCGGCGACGCAGGCGCAGGCGGCCCGCATTCTGGTCGTGGCGCAGAGCGCCGACTTGGACACCGGCGACCCGGCCAAGAGCACCGGCCTCGCGACGATCGCCATTCTGGTCAACATCTACGACACGCTGGTGCACCGCGACGCCAACCTGAACCTCAAGCCCGGACTGGCGCTCTCCTGGCGGGCCGTCGACCCCACGACCTGGGAGTTCAAACTGCGCAAAGGCGTGAAGTTTCACGACGGCGAGCCGTTCAACGCGGACGCCGTCAAGTTCTCGTTCGACCGCATGCTGGATCCCAAGACCCACTGGCCCGGCGCCGGCTCCCTGCGGCTCATCAAAGCAGTGGCCGTGGTGAGCGACGACACGGTGCGATTTACGACGTCGGAGCCCTGGCCGGCGATGCCGCGATTTCTCGGATACTACGGGATGATCGTGCCGCCGGGCTACCTCAAGCAAAACGGCGACGACGCGCTCATCCGCCATCCGGTGGGGACGGGGCCGTACCGCTTCGTCCGCTGGGTGAAAGACGATCGCGTGGAGCTGGAAGCGAATCCCGACTACTGGGGCGGCCGGCCGAAGATCGGCCGCGTCGTCATTCGCGTCATCCCCACGGACGCCGCGCGGGTCGCGGAACTGCTGGCCGGGTCCGTGCAGCTGGCCAACCTCTTGCCTCCTGAACTGTTCAGTCCACTCCAGATCTCCTCGAAGACCAAACTCGAGGTCGGCAAGAGCCTGAGCGTGTTCTTCGTCATCTACAATTTGGTCAACGTCGCGAAGGACAAGCCGCTGGCCGATCCCCGGGTGCGGCAGGCCCTCAACTACGCGATCAACCGCCAGGCGATCCTGGCCAGCGTCATGCATAAGGTGGGCGCGCCGGTGGCGACGTTCTGCACCGACGTGATGGACGCGTGTGATCCGTCGATCCCGCCGTTCACCTACGATCAGAACAAGGCCCGCGCGCTGCTGCGCGAGGCCGGCTATGCTAACGGGTTCGACTTCAGCATCAGCGGGACGAGCGGGACCTACCCGGGCGATCGCGACATCGTGCAGGCCGTGGCCGACCAGCTGAACCAGGTCGGGGTGCGCACGCACGTGGACATCACGGAGATCGGCGTCCAGTTGAAGGCCGTGCTGGCCCGGAAGCTTCCCGAGAACGGCTGGTTCACCCGGTTCACCGATTTCTTCGGGATCAGCAGCATCATTCCGCTCCGGGCCTTCTACTCGCCCGGCGAATGGTCCCAGTGGCGGCCCGGCTACGAGCCGTTCAACCAGCTGATCGAGGCGGCGCAGGCGGCTCCCGACGAGGCGAAATTGCGCGACGTCTCAAAGCGCCTGCAGCTGATGTACAAGGAACAGGCGCCCGCCATCACGCTGTTCGGCGCGCCCAACGCCAACGGCATGAGCCGCGACCTGCAGTGGACGCCCCGGCCGGATCTGGAATTGACGATGTTCGACGCGTCGTGGAGCCGCTGATCCGCGAACCGTGAGCGAGTATCTGGTCCGCCGGCTGGCGTTCTCGGTGACCGCCATGCTCGGCGTGGTCACGATCGTGTTCGCGCTGCTGCACGTCAGCGGCGATCCCGCGTCGCTGCTCGTGACACAGGACGCGACGCGGCAGGACATGGAGCGGATCCGGCAGGCCTACGGGCTGGACCGGCCGCTCTCCGTGCAGTACGCCCGTTTCATCGCGCGGGTCGCCCGCGGCGATCTCGGCTATTCGTACCGCCAGGACGTGCCCGTGACCGAATTGATCGCCGGCCACCTCGGGGCGACGTTCGAGCTGGCCCTCGCCTCGCTGGTGGTGGCGATCGTGTTCGGCGTGGCGCTCGGCACGGCGGCCGCCGTGCGGCGCGGGTCGGGCGTCGACACCGCCGCCATGACCGTCGCGCTCTTAGGGACGAGCATGCCGAGCTTCTGGCTCGGTCTGCTGCTCATCATCGTCTTCGGCGTCAAGCTGGGCTGGCTTCCGGTGTCCGGCTACGGCGGCTTCGATCACCTCGTCATGCCCGCGTTTGTGCTCGGCGGCTTCTACGCCGCGCAGGTCGGCCGGCTCACGCGAGCGAGCCTGCTCGAGGTGCTGGCTCAAGACTACATTCGGACCGGCCGCGCCAAGGGCCTGAGGGGCCGCGTGGTGCTGTTCAAGCACGCCCTGCGCAACGCGGCGCTGCCGATCCTGACGGTCCTCGGACTGAGCTTCGGGCAGATGCTCGGCGGCGCGATCATCGTCGAATCCATCTTCGCCTGGCCGGGGATGGGCCGCCTGGCCGTTCAGGCGGTGCTGGGCCGCGATTTTCCTGTCGTGCAGGGCGTCGCGATCGTCGGCGCGGCCGTCTTTCTCGCCGTCAATCTGACCGTGGATCTCGTCTATGGCTGGATCGACCCTCGTCTTCGAAGCGCCGCGCAGCAGGCGTAGCGCCGGGCGCGGTTCGCCGCTCCGCCGCCTCCTGCGCAGTCCGTCGGGGGCCGTCGGCGCCGCGCTTCTCGCCGTCCTCCTCGCGGCCGGGTTCGGCGCGTCGTTTGTGACGCCGTACGGCCCGGCCGCGCAGAATCTCAGCCTCACGGTGCATCCGCCTTCGCTCGCGCCGGTCCGCGGCAAGGTTCATCTGCTCGGCACGGATCAATTGGGGCGCGATGTCCTCAGCCGGCTGCTGGTCGGCCTCCGCATCTCGCTGCTGGTGGCCCTCGCGGTCGTTCCGCTCTCGATGCTGCTCGGCCTCACGGTCGGGATGGTGACCGGCTACCGCGGCGGCTGGCTCGACGTCGCGCTGATGCGCCTCGTCGACGCGCAACTCTCGATCCCGACGCTGCTGCTCGCGGTCGCCGTGGTGGCGGTGCTCGGGACGGGGCTGGTCCAGATCGTGGCCGTGCTCGTGATCGCGGGGTGGCCCGGCTACGCGCGCGTCGTGCGCGCCGAGGTGCTGTCACTGCGCGAGCGGGAGTTTGCGGCGGCGGCGCGCGCGGTGGGCGCCTCCGACGTGCGCATTCTCGCGCAACACGTGCTGCCCAACGTGTTCCCCACGGCGCTGGTCCTGGGCACGCTGCATCTGCCGGTGGTCATCATCTTCGAGGCCGCGCTGAGCTTTCTCGGGCTCGGCATCCAGCCCCCGACCCCCAGCCTGGGGCAGATGATCGGGCAGGCGCAGGACCTCGTGTGGCAGGCCTGGTGGATGCCGACGATTCCCGGGGTCGCCATCACCCTCGTGGTCCTCGCCTTCAACTTGCTGGGCGACCGCATGCGGGACGTGCTCGACCCGCGCCTGCGGGGTCTTGGGCCGGTCTGATGGGCGAACTTCTGAGAAGGGCCTCTCGTATCCACCCAGGGTGTGCACGCACCCGGTAAACCGCGATTTGTGACTTGGGGGAGAAGAGGGTGTTGGCACTGCGAATTGACCGGCTCAGGAGAATCTTTGTCAGCGCGGCCCTGATCGGGACGGTGGCTGCCGGCCTCGCATCCGTGGCCGCGGCGCAAACGGTAGCCCCCTACGTGAAGGTTATGGTCGATGGCAGCCCGATCTACCTCGACGCGCCGCCCGTGATCGTCAACGGACGGGTCCTCGTGCCGCTTCGCGGCGTCTTCGAGCGGCTCGGCGCGACGGTGATCTGGGATCCGGCAACGCAAACGGTGCGCGCGCAGCGCGGCTCGACCGGCGTCGCCTTGAGCATCGGCGCGTCGCAGGCGGCCGTCAACGGGCAGCCGCAGCCCCTCGACACCCCGGCGTTGCTCGTCGGGGGCCACACGATGGTGCCGCTGCGTTTCATCAGCCAGGCGCTCGGCGCCAACGTCGGGTGGGACGCGGCGACGTACACCGTCCAGATCGCGAGTTCTGCCGCGGCCGCTCCGCCGGCGAGTGTTCCGCCGTCGGTGAGCTACCCGCCGGCGCAGACAGCTCCAGGCGCCTATCCGGCACCCGCACCTCCGACGCCCCCGGCCGCTCCGGCGCCCGTGTCTGTCCCGCCGCAGCCGGCGGTCCAGTCGGTCACCGGGACGGTCACGCAGGTGAACGCGTCCGTCTATCCGGGACAACTGACCGTGCAGACGCCCAACGGACCAACGTACACGTATCAGATCGTCTCCGGCACCGCGGTCACCCGGGTGAACCCCGCGACCGGCGTCAACGGGCCTGTCCCATTCAGCACGATTCAGGCCGGCGACGCGGTCACCGTGACCGGCGATCCAAGCGGGACGGCCCAGAGTGTCCAGGCGCTCAACTACACGCCGGCGCCGCGGGCCGCGCCGCAGCCGCCGGCGCAGCCGGCGGGCCAGATCACGGGCGCGGTCACGCAGGTGAACGCCGCCGCGTATCCGGGTCAGCTGAGCGTTCAGGCATCGAACGGCCAAGTTTACACATACCGGATCGTCTCGGGCACGACGATCATCCGGACGAACACGGCGACGGGCCTCGGCGGCCCGGTGCCGTTGACCGCGATCCAGGCGGGCGACGCGGTGGCCGTGACCGCCGACCAGACGGAAACGGCGCAGAGCGTGCAGGTGACCTTCGCCGAAATCAGCGGCACGGTCGCATCCGCCGGCGCGAACCAGATCGCGCTGCAGGACGGGCAAGTCTATACGCTCGCCCAGACCGCGCAGGTGATGCAGGACGGACAGATCGTTCCCGCCGCGGCGCTGCAGCCCGGCGCGGCGGTGACGCTTCGGTTGAACCCGGCGACGCGGCAGGTGTACGGTGTGACCCTCCGGCAGGCCGCGGTCGCGGGCGGCATCACCGCGGTTACGGTGACGCCGGCGGGCCGGCCGCTCGTTACGGGCGACGTGATGACCGTGGTGGCCACCGGTCCGGCGCACGGCACGGGGACCTTTTCGATCGGCGGCCTGCGGACCGGCCTGCCGATGATGGAGTCGGCGAGCCAGCCCGGCACGTACGTCGGAAACTACACGGTGCAGCCCGGCGACGCGGTGGCGAACGGAAACGTGGTCGTCAACATCACGGCGAACGGGCGGTCGGCGACGGCGCCGGCTCCGGCGCCGGTGTCGATCGCGGCCTCCGCGCCGCTCCCGGCCATGACCGGCGCCGCGCCGGTGATCACCAGTCCGACCTCCGCGAAGGACGTCACGACGCCCTTCACCGTGACCGGTACGGTGACGCCGGGATCGCAGGTCAAGGTCACCGCGGATTACAACAAGAACATCGTCGGCTTTCACTGGCACGGCACGCTGGGATCCCAGGTCGTCACCGCGGATCCCAACGGCAATTGGTCGGCCACGTTCACCCAGAAGCCGCCGGTGCGGGGCGTGGACCTGACGATCACCGCCGTCCTCGTGGACCCGACCGGCGCGGCGCGCTCCGCGGCGACCATCGTTACGACCACGCTGCGGTAACCCGGCAGGGCCGGGTCGTCCGACAGAACGGTTCAGACGCGAAGCGAAGACCCGTCCGGCCGGGAGCCGGGCGGGTCTTCGCGCATCGTCGCGGGCGCGATTACTCCGTCAGCGCCCGCCACGCCGGCGCTTGAGGTATTTGTGAATGAGGTACCCGAGGATCAGCAGATTGACCGGCATGGCGACGACCGTCAGCGGCCGGGGATGATGCGTGATGTGCCAAGCCTCGACGGGCAGGAAGGCCGCGGTCTCGGCGATGACCAGCAGTTCGCCCCACGCCGCCTGGATCCAGACGCCGGTGGTCTCCGCGGCGAACAGGACAGCCCACAGGATGAGTCCGATGCCGAGCGCGAGCGCTTGATTGGACGATACGTAGGGCACGTGCTGGGCGAGCCAATGAATGATGGCGCCGCGCGGGCCTCGTGACAGCCGTCGTGAAAACGCGACTTCGACGGGATTCTCGCCGGGATGGCCGCGCAGCACGAACGCGAACGCCGCGCCGGCGAGGATCGCGAGCGTGCTGATCCCCTTCTCGACGGCGATGAGGAAGACCGGCCACGGCCGGCCGAAAATCTCCCCCGTGCGCCGGCCGGCCTCCGGCGCGCTGCCGGATCGGTAGGCGACAGTGCGGGAGACGTTCAGGGCCGCAACCTATCTGAGATAGCCGTCCACCGTTTTTTTGTCGCTGACCTTGGCGTCTTCCACAGCATCGTCTCCTCGGTGCGGTTGGGCATCCTGCCCTTCGATGATACCCTACGGACGGGGGGACGCCGACCCGGCGGCGCGCCGCCGCGTTCCTGGGAGTCCGCGCCCCCGGCCGAGAAGTCTCGTGCGTGCCGCACGACCGGGTACGACTCGAGGAGTTCGAGGTCAGCCGCCGGCCCGGCCGCTACCGCGTCACCGCCGGCGTGGACGCGAATCCGGATGTCGACCTCCCGCTGATCGCGATCGCCGGAGAGCGGCCCGGCCCCGTCTTCATCGCGGCCGCCGGCGTGCACGGCGACGAGTACGAAGGCCCCCGGGCGCTCTGGGAGGTCTGCGGCACACTGCCGCCGTCGTCGCTGTCCGGGGTATTCGTGGCCCTGCCGATCTGCAATCCGTGGGCCTTTGCCGCCGGATTGCGCATGACGCCCGCGCATCTCGACGGCGTCAATCTCGCCCGGGCGTTTCCGGGCAATCCGGCGGGCACGCCGACGCAGCGGCTTGCCGCGGCGCTTCTCGCGTTCGTCGTGCGCCTCCGTCCGGCGCTGTTCCTCGATCTGCACAGCGGCGGAGTGCGGTACCGTTTCCTGCCGGCCGTGGCCTACCGGCGGGGTCTCGGCGACCCTGCGCGGTCGCGCGCGGCCGTGCGCGCGTTCGGCGTCGCGAACCTCTGGGCCGGCCGCGATCACGCGGGGACGTTCAACTCCGAGACCGCGCGGCGAGGCATCACGACAGTGGGGAACGAGATGAGCGGCGCGGGCGGGTGTCTCGACGAGGACGTCGCGGCCGATCGCGACGGCATCCTCAATCTCATGCGCTGGCTCGGCATGCTGCGAGACCGTCCGGCGCCGGAGGTGCCGGGGCCGTTCTGGGAGACCACGGAGGTGCCCGCGCCCGCCGGCGGCCACGCGCAGATGCGGACGGCCGTCGGCGACGCGGTGTCCGAGGGCACGACGATCGGGGTGGTGCGGTCGTCTTTCGGCGACATCGTCGGTGAAGCGACGGCCCCGTACGACGGCGCCGTCTGGGTCACGCGCCATCTCCGGGTAATCGAGGCCGGCGAAACGATCGGCTCGGTCGCCCGGCCGGTAAAGGACGAGGGCGGAGGGTGAGGCTACGCAAACGCCTCGCCGACGCTCGTCCTTAACAACCGTCCCAATTCCGCGAGCTCACCGTCCGCGATCGTGAGCGGCGGCCCGACCAGGATCTGATTCGCGACCGATCCCGGGAGCGATCCGCCCGCGGGATAGACGAGGAGTCCGTTCCGCAGGGCGGCGGCGACGGCGGCGGGGCCCGCCGCCGGTCCCGGCCCCGAAAACTCCACGCCCCACATCAGCCCGAGGCCCCGCACTTCCGCGACGCGCGGATGCCGGCGCAGCGGGTCCAGTTCGCGTTCGAGCGCGGCGCCCTTGCGTTTGGCCGCGGCGACCAGGCCGTGCTCGTTGACGTACTCGAGCACCGCGGCCGCGGTCGCGCACGCCAGCGGGTTGCCGGCGTACGTGTGCCCGTGGATAAACCGGCCGGATACACGAAGGATCTGGTCGCCGACGCGCTCGTGCGCGACCACGGCGCCGATCGGGACGTACCCGGCGCCGAGCCCCTTCGCGCAGACCAGAAGATCCGGGACGACGCCCCAGTGATCGATCGCGAACTTGGCCCCGGTTCTTCCGAACCCGGTCATCACCTCGTCGGCGATGAACAGCACATCGTGGCGGTCGCAGATCTCCCGGACGAGGCGGAAGTATTCCGGCGGCGGCACGACCGCCGCGTTCGCCGCGCCGGAGACCGGCTCGGCGATGAACGCCGCGACCGTGTCGGCGCTTTCGCGCCGGATCGCCGCGTCGAGCGCGGTCGCGCACTCGATCGCGCAGCGGCCGTACTCGAGGCCGTACGGGCAGCGCCGGCAGTGCACTTCGGGAATCTGAGGAAACGGTATGAGGAGGGGATCGTACGGTCCGCGGCGCGCCGCGAACCCCGACAGCGACAGGGCGCCGAGCGTCGCACCGTGATAGCTCGCGCGCTTGCTGATGATCTTGTACTTGGACGGCCGTCCCGCGTCGACCCAGTACTGACGCACCATCTTGATCGCCGTCTCCGTCGCCTCGCTGCCCCCGGAGACGAAGAAGACCCTCGTGAGGCCGGGAGGGGTGAACCCGACGACCAGGTCGGCCGCGCGCTCCTGCGCCTCGGTCGTAAACTCCGATCCGTGGGCAAACGTGATCTGCCGGAGCTGGCGCTCCATCGCCGCGAGGATCTCGGGGACGCCGTGCCCGAGGTTGACGGCGAGCGGCCCCGACGAGCCGTCGAGGTACCGCCGGCCCTCCGCGTCATACACGTAGACGCCCTGTCCCCGGACGGCGTGGAGGCGCGGGGCGTCGCTGCGGTGCAGGACGTGGCTTGCCGTGCCCGGGAGCGCGTCGCTCATGCGCCGCTCAGTGCGCGCTGCCGCGCGCCGCGCCGCCGCGTGGGGACATCCCCTGCGGGCCGCGATTTCGGAGGGCGGCGTCGACCGAGATCGCGCCCGCCCCGGCGCCGAGCAGGGCCAGGCTGATCCAAAACGCGAGCCACTCCTGGTTGATGAAGGTGGGGGTGTGCAGCTTCACGAGCAGGAGCGCACCGAGCATATCAACGGCCAGCAGCGGGCTGACGAGCCAGGTGAGCAGTCCGGCCAGCAGCAGGATGCCGCCGCCGAACTCGACGATCGCGTGCACCGGCCCGAAGACGCCCGGCAGCGGCAGGTGGAGGCGCTGCCACAGCACGACGACGCCGTGGATGTTGGACACCTTGGCCCAGCCCGCTCGAACGAACAACACACCCAAGCCAACGCGCAGGCCCAGGAGCGAGAGATCGAGACTGGTCGAACGCGACTCGCCGGCCATGAGGAATCCCTCCTCCGCGTGACGCGCTGCATCCGGTACGCGGGGTGAATTCAAGGGCACCGCAGCCCTTCCTGTGCGGGCCGCGGAGGGCGCGCGGCCGCGGCATGATGCGGTGAACGGCGCCGTGAACTGCTTCGGGGTGACCTGCTGCATCGCGAGCGGACCTGAGGGAAGCGGCGGGGTGCATGACAGGAGGCCGTGCGCCGGGCTACAATGAGATGGAGCGCGCGGTCATTATGACACGCTTGCCGGAGGGCTAGGATGCGCATCGCGCTGTGCCAGCTCGTTTCGTCCCCGGAGAAGTCCGAGAACCTCAACGCCGCGGTCCAGGCGATCCGCGAAGCGAAACACCGCGGCGCGGACGTGGCGCTACTGCCCGAGGTCTTCATGGCGTTCCTGCGCCCGAAAGGGCCCACGACTCCCGCCGACATCGCGGAGCCGGCGGACGGACCGTTCGTCTCCGGGCTCGCCGCCGAGGCGCGCGCGCAGCATCTCTACGTGGCGTGCGGACTGTGGGAGAAGGCGCCGGGCGAGCGGGTGCGGGCGTTCAATACAACGGTGCTGATCGATCCGGACGGGCGGGTCGTGCTGGCGTACCGCAAGACGCATCTCTACGACGCGTTTGGGTACCGCGAGTCCGACATGATCGTGGCCGGGGCCGAGCCGCCCGACGTGGTCCGCACGCCGCTCGGCGCCATGGGCCTGCTGGTGTGCTACGAACTGCGGTTCCCGGAGCTCACGCGGCGCCTCGCGCTGGCCGGGGCCGACGTCCTGCTGCTCCCGGCCGCGTGGATTGCCGGTCCGCTGAAGGAGGCGCACTGGACGACGCTGATCCAGGCGCGCGCGATCGAAAACACGATCTTCGTCGCCGCGGCGAACCAGACGGGCAACATGAGCACGGGCCGCAGCATGCTGGTCGATCCGATGGGCGTCTCCGTCGTCGACGCCGGGGAAGAGGCCGGGGTGTTCACCGGCGACGCCGACCTCGAGCGCATCGCGCGCGTCCGGGAGAAGCTGCCACTTTTATCCCACCGCCGCGAGGCGCTGTACACGCCACCCGCCGTCGGGGCCCGCCGGTAGTCCGACTCGGCCTCGCGATTCGCGCCGCCGAGCGGCGGGACGAGGAACTGGCGCTCGCGCGCCGGCTCGGCTACGACGCCGTCGAGATCAGCATGGACGGCACGGGCCTCATCTTCGGCGGCCGGCTCCATCCCGAGCGCCTCACCGAGGCGCTGCGCGCGTTCGCGGGGCAGCCGTTCAGCTACTCGGTGCACAGCCCGAGCAGCCTCGATCTGCGCGACCGGCGCAACCGCGAGGCGCAGATGGCTCTTGCGCGCGCCACGCTGGGGTTCAGCCGGGAGGTCGGGGCCCGCGTGCTGGTGATCCACTTCGAGCAGCAGAGCCGCGATCGGGAGGACGAAGCCGCCTTCACGGACGCGATCCTGCGCCTGTCCGACGACGCCGGCGACGTCCTGCTCGGCGTCGAGAACATCGAAGTCGAGCGGGTGGAACCCGTCGTGGAGCGCGTCCGCGAGATCGGCCGGCCGAACGTGATCATGACCTTCGACGTGGGGCACGCGGCGCTCGCCGCCGCCCAGTTCGGCTTCGACCTGATGGACGCGATCCGGACGGCGCGGCCCCTGGTCGGGCATCTGCACGTGAACGACAACTTCGGGCGTTACGATCCGCTCCGCCTCGAGAACTTCACGCTGTACCGCACGCAGACGCCGGCGGACACGTTTCCGCTCGGGAAAGGGGACCTGCACCTGCCGGTCGGGTGGGGCGCGCTCCCGCTCGACCGCGCGTTCGACGCGCTGCGGGGCTATGGCGGCACGGTGATCCACGAGTATCGCCATCCTCTGTTTGCAGCAAGTGTCGAGGCAGACTACGCGCGCGCGCGCGCCCTGATGGGCCGGTTGGACGCCGCGGCGCGGTAAGGAGGGCGTGCCGGCGCATTGAGAAAAAGGGTGCCGGACAGACGGCCCGAATTGTGGGATTCCACGGCAGAACAGATCTCACGGGGGGTGGAGGTTCGTGAAACGGCATAGCAAGGTGCGGGCGCTTGCGCCGGTGCTGCTGGCTCTGTTGGTTGCTGTCGTCCTCGTGCCGACGTCGGTGCCGAGCGGTGCGGGCGCCGCCGCGCCGGTGACGCTCAACGTCTACATCAACGGCGACACGAACATTCTCGACCTGTGGAGCAAGTCGCTGCTCCCGGCGTTCAGCAAGCGCTACCCGCAGTACCGCGCCAACATGGTCGGCCTGATGCACGGGAACGGCGGCCAGGGCGTGCTCGACAAGCTCATCGCCGCCAAGCGCGCGGGCCGGACGACCGACGTGGATCTCTGGGAGACCGAGCCGTCGATGGTCGAGCAGGGGATCCCGGAGGGCCTCTGGGTCAAGCTAAGCGACAAGCTGGTCGCCAATCTCTCGAAGGTGCCGGCCGAGAAGCTCGCGGCGACCGGCGGGTACAGCGCACCGTACCGCGGGTCGTCGGTCGTGATCGGCTACAACAGCCAGTTCGTGAAGACCCCGCCGAAGACATTCGACGACCTGGTCGCGTGGATCAAGGCCAACCCCGGGAAGTTCACGTACTGCGATCCCAACACCGGCGGCTCCGGCCAGGCGTTCGTCGCCGCGGCGATCTACCGCTTCGCCAACCCCGACAAGTTTGCGGGCAGCGCGTACGATCCCAAGGAAGAGAGCGCGTGGGAGCCGGCGTGGAAGCTGCTGCGCGATCTGCAACCGGCGATGTACAACAACGGGTTCCATCCGAACGGCAACGTCGCCGTGCTGCAGCTCCTCGGGCAGCAGAACATCTACATGGCCGCGGTGTGGTCGGACATGGGCCTCGACTTCTCCAAGCGGGGCCTCGTGCCGAAGAGCGTGAAGTTCGAACAGATCACGCCGCCGCTGTTCGGCGGGGATTCGACCGTCACGCTCCCGTCGTTCTCGGCGCATCTCGAAGGCGCGCTGACGCTCCTCAACTGGCTGCTCACGCCGGAGGCGCAGGAGATGGTGATCGCCGACGTCTCGGGCTATCCGGGCGTGGACTGGAAGTACATGCCGGCCTCCGTCCGCAGGCAGTTCGCGGACGTGGCGAAGCCGTACTCGCCGCTGCCGAACGCCAAGTACCTCGCGGACATCAAGCGGATCTGGCACGATCGGGTGGCGGCCGGGCAGTAGCCGACCCGCGCGCGTGACGGCAGGCGTTCAGGGTCCCCGCGAAGCCGGCTCCGCACGGATTCGCGGGGCGGGATGGCGGCAGGGAGCGCTGGGGCTCGCCCTGGTGCTCCCGCCGCTACTTGTGCTCGCGTTTCTCGTCGCGCTACCGGCGGTCACGGCGGTGGTCGAGACGCTGACGCCGGCCGGGGGCGGCGGTCCGACGCTCGCGAACTACGCCCGCGTCCTCGCCGCCCGCTCGCTGCGCGCCGACATCGTCTTCACGATCGTGATCACCCTCGTCTCCGTCGCGGTCGTCTTCGCGCTCAGCTACCCGCTGGCGCTGTATTTGCGGTTCTCACGAGGCCGCGCCGCGCGGGTGCTCGGCGTGCTGTTTATGGTGCCGCTGTTCGTGCCGGTCGTGATCGCCTCGTTCGCGATGATCACGTTTCTCGTCAACCACGGCCTGGTCTCGACGCTCCTGTACCGGGCCGGGGTGCTCGCGTTTCCGCGCCTCGTCTACAACGGGACCGGCATCATGCTCACGCAGGTGTGGGTCAACATCCCGTTCGCGGTGCTGATCCTCGGCGCGGGTCTCCAGGCCATCGACGACGCGCTGATCGACGGCGCGCGCGACGTGGGCGCCGGTCCGCTGCGCACGTTCCTGTCGATCATCCTGCCGCTCAACGCCGTGCCGACGATGATCGCGCTGACGCTGCTGTTCATCGGCGTCTTCGGCTCGTTTACGATTCCGTACCTCGTCGGCGGGAACGCGCCGGCGATGCTCGGCGTGACGATGACGAACTACCTCACCCAGTACCTGCAGCGCACCGAAGCCGTGACGCTCGCGGTCCTGGCGTTTCTGATCGCCGCGGTCGTCGGCGCGGTGTACGTGGCGAGCGTCAGCCGGCGCGAGCGGGGGGCCGCGTGACCGGCGTCCTGTGGCCCTGGGCCGCGGCCGTGTTCCGCCGGGCGGTCGGGGCGGCCGCGCTGCTGGCGCTGGCGTCGTTCATCCTCGGTCCGCTGCTGACGCTCTTGGTCTGGGCGTTCGCCGGGACGTGGCTCTTCCCCAATCTGCTGCCGGAGTTCTCGCTGCGGTGGTGGGCGTTCGTCCTCGGAAACGCCGACGTCGGCAAGGCGATCCGGATGAGCCTGCTGAGCGCGCCGACGGCGACGCTGATCTCGGCGGTGATCTGCATCCCCGCCGCGTACGCGTTCGCGCGGCTCGAGTTTCCGGCGAGGCGGGCGCTGCTGCTCTCGTTCCTCAGCGCGAACGCCTTTCCCAAGATCGGCCTGTACGTCAGCATCGCGACCCTCTTGTACCGGCTCGACCTCATGGACACGTTTACGGGCGTGGTGCTGATCCAGCTCGTCAACACGCTCCTGTTCATGATTTGGATTCCGACCGGTACGTTTCGCGGCATCAACCGCAATCTGGAAGAGGCGGCGCGCGACGCGGGCGCCGGACCGCTGCGCACCTTCTTCCAGATCACGCTGCCGATCGCGCTCCCGGGGATCATGGTGGCGGGCCTCTTCGCCTTCATCGCCGCGTTCGACGAGGCGCAGGGGACGCTCATCGTGGGCACGCCCAACCACATGACGATGCCGGTGCTGATGTACAATCTGGTGCTCAGCTACCCGCAGCCGGTCGGCGCGGTGTTTTCGATCCTGCTGTCGCTGCCGTCGCTCGTGCTGCTGCTGTTCGCGCAGCGCTACCTCCGCGCCGGCTACCTCGCGGCCGGGTACAGCCTGTGAGCGCGGCCTGATGGCGCGCCTCGAGCTCGTCGGGCTCAACAAGCGCTTCGGCGCACACACGGCCGTCCGCGACCTCACGCTCGAAGTGCGGGACGGCGAGCTGATGTGCCTGCTCGGGCCGTCGGGGTGCGGCAAGACGACCACCCTGCGCATGATCGGCGGATTCGAGACCCCCGACGCCGGCGACATCCGAATCGACGGCCGCAGCGTCACGGCGCTGCCGCCGGAACGCCGGCCGACGGCGATGGTCTTTCAACGCTACAACCTGTGGCCGCACATGACGGTCGAGGGCAACATCGCGTTCGGGCTGCGCCTGCGGCGCCGGCCGCGCGCGCAGATCGACGCCAAGGTGCGCGACGTCCTGGCCCTCGTCGGCCTGCCCGACGTCGGCGGGAAATATCCCCACCAGCTGTCGGGCGGCCAGCAGCAGCGGGTCGCGGTCGCCCGCGCGCTCGTCCTGGAGCCCCAGCTGCTTCTCCTGGACGAGCCGTTCAGCAACCTCGACGCGCGCCTCCGCGTCCACATGCGCGAGGAGGTCAAGCAGCTCCAGCGCGAGATCGGCATTACGACCGTCTTCGTCACGCACGATCAGGAAGAAGCGCTGACGATCGCGGACCGGATCACGGTCATGCACGACGGCGTGGCGGAGCAGGTGGATACGCCGTCCAGCCTGTACGCCAACCCGCGCACGCTCTTCGTTGCGGACTTCATCGGCACGATGAACGTGATGCCCGCGCGGGTGCACCGCGCGGACGGCGCCGTAGCCGCCGGCCCGTGGCGCCTGCCGCTGCCGGATCCGTCCTGGCCGGACGGGACCGAGGTCAGCCTGGCCGTCCGGCCGGAGGATCTCATCATCGATCCCGCCGGTGCGGCGGCCCACGTGCGCCGTGTGATGAATCTCGGGCACTACCTGCAGGTCCTCGCGGACGTCCCCGGGGTCGGAGCGGTGCGGCTGTTCACCGACAAGGACACGCCGCCGGGAGAAGGTCAGGAGATCGGCGTGCGCATCGCGCGGGCGCTCGTGTTCAAGGACGGCCGGCCGGTAGAGGTCGGGCGGACGGAGCGCCCGGCGGCCGGCTCGGCGCCGGCCACCATTCAATCTACGGCGGCCCCGGCCGCGCCGCGCGGGACGGACCTCGACGGCCGGTGACGGCGGCGCCGGCCGTGCGCCTCGAGCGCGGAGAGGTCCTCACTCACGAATTCACGCTGCCGTCCGCGGCCGAGGCATGGGCGGCGCTTACGCTTGCGGCGCCCGGTACCTCGTGGGCGCGCGGCGAAGCGGCGGTGGCGTCCCTCGAGATCGACGGCGGCGACCCGCAGCAGCTCGTCCTGGCCGGCGCGGACGAGCCGGTGGAGTACGCGCGGCTCCTCGGGCGGTTCTCCGCCGGGCCGCACCGGCTCGCCGTCCGGTTCGACGCGGCGCTGTCGGCGGCGGGGGCCGCCGTGCTCGTGTGCCACGCGGTGCGGACGCACGCCGTCGCCGACGACGAGGGCGGCGCGTTCGTGTGGCGGCACGCGCCGGTGCTGCACTACCGCGCGCTCGACGGCCCGCTGGACGGCCTCTCGACCGATACGCCGCTCGTGCTCTTCCACCGGCCCGTCGTGACGCCGGAGGGCCGGGGCGTCGAGTATCATGTCATCAACAGCCACGAGGACGCCGGCACCGACCTCGCGGGCCTGCTGGCCGTCTGGGGCCACACCACCGACATCGAGTGGGTGTTTCGTGTGGTGCGGGATGCCTGCGGCCGGATCGTGCGCGAGGAGTTTCAGGGACCGGACCACATCACGCGGCCGTTTCGCGGCACGCGCGCGCTCGGCGGGCACCCGGTGCTCCAGGCATCGACCCGCAACGGCATGGTGACCGACCAGATCACCTGTCCGTACCGGGCCGCGCTGGCGCCGGCGACCGCACAGCCGGCCGGCGAGCCGCGCGAGGGGGTCCAGTACCGGTTCCCGTGGATTCAGCGCGTGAGCAGCCTCGAAGTGGTGCGCCAGGAGCGTCTCGACGGCACTGTGCGCGCGGCGGCGGACGCGCCGGCCGATCCCCGCGCGTACGCGTATTTCCAGTTCAAGCGCGATCCGGATGCCGTGGCGATGCCGCTCGAAGCGCTGGCCAAAATCCGGGGCGTCTGGCACGGATCGGCGTGGGGCCGCGCAGACCTCGCGATGCGCGGGGAGGACGCGGAGAGCACCACCGTCAAGCTGCCCCGGGGCGCCGGCGAGGGGGACGTCGAGGCGATCGCGATCCGCGCGTTCGACCCGCCATCGCGGGGCGGGAGGGTGCGCTTCGTCCGGGCGTACTGCCTCGACGACGAGTATCGTCCGCGGCCGCCGTTCGCCGTGCCGGCCGGCGGGCGGCCGGCAACCATGAAACCGAAGCCGGAGACCCCGCCCGCCTGTACGCTCACCGCCGCCGCGTCGCAGGCGACGATCTGGACGCGCCCGTGAGTAGATCGCGCGGCGCCGGTTACCGGGGTTCCCGCAGCCGCGCGACCGATTCGCGCAGGTAGCCGTCCACGATCCCGGCGGACCGGCCGTCCTTGATCGGCCGGAAGGGATCCGGACCGGGGGCGGTCATTTCCAGGACCAGCGCGCCCTCGTAGCGCACGTCGCGCAGCGCGGCGAGGCAGGCGTCGAGGTCGAGGTGCCCGCGTCCCAGCCCCTCGCGATTGGTGTCCGCGATGTGGACGTGCCATACCTTCGACCCCGCGGCGCGGATCGCGCCGGGAATCGCGCGCTCCTCAATGTTGGCGTGGTACAGGTCGAGCGTCAGGCCGACCCACGGTGAGCCGACCGCGTCGAGATAGGCGAGGGCCGCGTCGACCGACGTGACGAGATAGGTCTCGTAACGGTTGATCGGCTCGACCGCGAGCCGCACCTGAAGGCGCTCCGCCTCACGCGCCGCCGCCCGCATCGCCTCCACCGACCAGCGCCACTCGTCGTCGCGCCCGGCGAGCGGCGCGAGGCGCGTTTCTCCGGACGGCAGCATCTGCACCAGCGGCGCGCCGATCTCGGCGGCGAAGCGCAGGCACCGGCCGAGGTACGCGACCGCGTCCGCGCGGACCGCGGCGTCGGGGTGGGCGAGGTCCCGGCGGGTCTCGGGCGATTTGCAGGAGGCGGTCAGCGCCACCGGCGCCAGCCGGTGGCGCGCGAGGAGCGTCCGAACCTCCACGGGCTCGAACTGGTCCGGCTCGCCCGGCAGTTCGACCCCGTCGCAGCCGGCCGCCGCGATGCGCGCGAGGGTCTCGTCGAGCGGCCCCTCCCCGTAGATCCAGGTGCACGCGCCGACGATCACGCGCGGCGCTCCGGCCCCGCGGCGGTCTTCGGGCCGATGACGACGACGGCGAGCGCGACGATGTTCATGTCGCCTCGCGATGGGCGCGACCGCTGAATGTCCACAGCGTGGGTGTCCGCGAGCGCAGCCACGCCGACGGCGGGACGGCCGTCGGACCGCACGACGGGCCGGCCGTGGTTGGTGCCGTAGAGCAGCAACTCCAGGCCGAGGGGCTCGTGGGCCCCGGCGAACAGGTCGTCCGCGCCGGCGTATTCCCCGGTCCGGCCGCAGTACGGGCATTCGTCCACGTACGGGTGGAGGGGGTGTTCGTCCTCGACTTCGTAGTGGACGCTGCCCGCCAGCCGGAAGTACGGGCCGGCCCGCTCCCGCCGCTGCTGCCGGAGCGCGACGTAGTAGTAGCGGATGTGCAGATCGTGCGCGTGGCTGCGGGCGGGGTCGGCGGCGTCCCGCCACGGCTGCAGCCCGCGGAGCCGCGCCTGCGCGTCCGACGCCTCGGGCGGCTTATAGCGTCCGAAGTCGTTCACGATGCCGGCGCGATCGCGCAGCCATCCGGTCACAAACGCCACGGCGTCGCCGTGCGTCCCGGCGACGGTCTCGTGCACGTAGAACCAGACGTTCGGATAGCTCGGCGGCTCGAACACCGAGCGCGGCGGAAGGTCGAAGGCCGTCTTCGGGTCGCGGGGGCCGCCGGTCACGACGACGACTCGGACTCGCGCAGCGCCGCGACCAGCGCGGCATGGATGCGGCCGTTCGACGCCACGATCGCACGGCCGGCCAGCCGCAGCCGGCCGCCGTCGAGACCGGACACGGCGCCGCCGGCCTCCTCGACGAGGATGCTCCCGGCGGCCATGTCCCACGGCGGGAGCCCGTCCTCCCAAAAGGCGTCCGCGCGTCCCGCCGCCACCTGTGCCATGTCGACGAGCGCCGCGTTGGGGCTGCGCATCTCCGCGACCTGTTCGGCGACGCGTACGAACCGCTGGATCCGGATCCGATTCGCGCAGAGGCCGCGATCGATCGACGTAAAGACGCAGCTCTCCGCAAGCGGCGCCGTCCCGGAGACGCGAATCGGTGCGCCGTTGAGGGCGGCGCCGCGGCCCCGCGCCGCCGCGAAGAGTTCGTCCGTCATCGGCGTGTAGACGACGCCGAGCTCGACATCGTCCTCCGTCGCGAGGGCGACCGCCACGCCGAACCACGGCAGACGCCGGATGAAGTTGCCCGTGCCGTCGAGCGGATCGACGATCCACCGGCGTCCCTGCGACGCGCCCCCGGCTTCCTCCGACAGCACGGGGACTCCGGTCGGCCTGAGATGCGAGAGAATCGCGGCTTCGCTGGCGAGATCCGCCTCGGAGACGGGTCCGGCGCCCGCCGCCTTCATCACGATCCGTCCCGGACTGCCGAAGCGCTCGCGCAGGATGGTCCCGCCGGCCCGCGCCGCGGCGATCGCCACCTCGAGAAGCGCGATCACGGCGTGCCGCCTCCGGCCGCCCGGATCGCGGCGGCCGCCATGGCGGGATCGTCGCACTCGAGCACGTCGAGCCCCCACGAGAGCAGGCGCGCCGCGTCCTCGGGGCGTTCGAGGGTCGTCAGCGCCGCCACGTCCGCGGCGTGCAGCAGCGCGACGTCCTCCCGCAGCGCGAACTGCGGCTCGAGCGACACCAAGTCCGCGCCTATCGCGCGCGCGGCGGCGACGGGGTCCGCGAGCCGCGCGTTGTAGATCATCTCGATCGCCCAGCCCGGCCGCCGCCGCTTGATGTCGCGCAGCACGATGTGGTCGAACCCCGCCGGCACGACGTACTCGGCCGAGTCCGTCTCGTCGATCAGCTCCACCGTCCGCTCGACCAGCGGGACCTCCCTGAACGGGTAGTTCTTGAGCTCCACGAGCAGCACGAGCTTCCCGCGGGCCCAGGCGATGACCTCGCGCAGCGTCGGGACGCGCTCGCCGCGGAACCCCGTCCCAAACCAGCCGCCCGCGTCGAGCGCGCGGATCTCCTCGAGCGTCATCCCCTCGACGGGGCCGCGGCCGGTCGTCGTCCGGTTCACCGTGCGGTCGTGCATCAGGACGGCGTGCCCGTCGCGCGAGAGGCGCACGTCGATCTCCGCGAGCGTCGCCCCGTCCCGCCACGCGGTCTCGAGCGCGGCCAGCGTATTCTCCGGCGCTTTCGACGAGGCGCCGCGATGCGCCGAAACGTGCGGGGCGCCCCGGCGGCTGCGCAGAAACTCAGGCGGCACCGTCGCGCCTCACATCTTCCCGAGGCCGGCGGCGAGGTACTCCTGTTTGAGCGCCCGCTCGGCGAGAAAGAGAAACATGATCGTCGGGGCGAGGAGCACGATCGTCACGACCGCCGCGTACGTGAAGATCTGCGACCGGCCGCCGAGGTAGGCGAACAGGAGCACCGGCAGCGTCCGCACGTCCGGGCTGCCGACAATGAACGTGAGCACGAACTCCTCCATGCTGCCGATGAACGTGAACACCCCGCCGGCAAAGAGGCCCGGCACGACGAGAGGGATCAGCACGCGCCACGCCGTGCTGAGCGGTCCGGCGCCGAGATTGCGCGCGGCGTCGATGAGGTCTTGCGGGACCGCCTCGAACGTCGCCGTCACGATGCGGATCATGAACGGCAGCACCACGACGGTCTGGACGAGGACGACCCCGAGCACGGTGTGCTCCAGGCCGATCCGGATGAAGACCGAACCGAGCCCGGTCGCGATCACGATGCCCGGCATGATGATCGGCGCCAGCACGAGGAACTCGATCGCGCGGCGGAAGGGGACCGGCCGGCGGCCGAGCGCGTAGCCGGTCGGCAGCGCGAGCGCCGCGCACAGGACGGTGACGATGGGCGCGATCGTGAAGCTGGCGATCGCGGCGTCGCCCATCTCCGGCACGGAGAACATCGCCCGCCAGTTTGCGAGCGAGAGGCTCGGCGGCACCAGGTTCGGCGGGAACCACCCCGCCCGGGGATTCACCAGCGACCAGAGGACGCCCACGGCCAGCGGCACGATCAACCCGATCGCGGCCAGGCTGAAGAACAGCCCGGCGAGGAGCCACGGGAACGCGCGGGAGGGGAAGGCGCCGGTCCGCGTCACCGCACGCCCGCCCCGCGGCCCTGCACGAGCCGGTAGTAGAGGAACAGAATGAGGCCCGACGCGACCGTCAGCACCGCGCCGAGCGCGGAGGCGAGCGCCCAGTTCGCGTGGTCCATCATCTCCATCTGCATGATCACCGGCAGCGCGGTGGGGTAGGCCGACTCGAGCAGCGACGGGACCGCGAACGCGCCGAACACCTGGATGAAGACCAGGAGCGTGGCGGCGGAGATCCCCGACAGCGACAGCGGCACGGTGACGCAGCGGAACACCGCCCACGGCGAGGCGCCGAGGTTGCGGGCGGCGTCGAGGATGTCGAGCGGGATCGACGCCATCACCGCCGAGATGATGACCATCATGAACGGCACGTTGTGCCAGACGAGGACGAGGATGACGCCCCAGCCCCACCGGTCGTAGACGAGGCGCGGCCAGGCCCATCCCCAGTGGAACACGAGCCGGGCGAGGATGCCGCCGGGGCCGATCAGGCTCAGGATCAGGAACGCCGCCACCAGACTGGGCACGACGAGCGGAATCTTGTACAGCACGCTGACGAGCAGGCGCCCGGGAAACCGGATCTGCATCAGCGCGCTGAACAGGAGCGCGGTCGCGAGGCTGATCAGCGTGGACGCGACGCCGAGCCAGAGGCTGAAGAAAAACCCGTCGCGGTACTGCGGCTCGGTCCAGAACTGGCGGTAGTACTCCCAAGTGAAGCGCGAGGCCTGGCCGACCGCGGCCAGCCCCACGCTCCGGAGGAACACCTGCGCGAGCGGAATGACGAGAAACAGCGCGAGGAATCCGACGCCGGGCGCGAGCAGCAGCAGGTTGATCCAGTTGTCGCGCCGCCGCCGCGCCGCCAGGCGCGAGATGTCGAGGGCGGGTGAGGCCGGGAGCACTTCGGTCACCGCCTACTGCTCCCGGATGACGGCGGGCCCCTCCGGCAGCACCAGGCTCACCGTCTCGCCGATCCGGTGCGCCGGTTCGCCGGGCTCCTGCACGCGGAGCCGGACGTCCTTCACGCTGATGACGTAGTCGGTGATTGAGCCGAGGTAGGCGGCCTGCTGGACCGTGCCGGTGAGACAGTTGACGCCGCCCGTGCCGATGCGGATGTCCTCCGGACGGAAGGACAGCGTCACCGCGTCGCCGCTGGCCAGCCGGTCGTCGCACGCCATTTCGAGCCGTCCCATCGGGGTGTCGGCGACGTACCGGCCGCCCTGCGCGCCCGCGACCGTCGCCTCGATCAGGTTGGCGATGCCGAGGAATTCCGCGGTCACCCGCGCCCGAGGCCTCCGGTACACGTCCTGCGGCGCGCCGACTTCGACGACCCGGCCCCGGTCCATCACCACGATCCGGTCGGAGAGGACGAGCGCCTCGGCCTGGTCGTGGGTCACGTAGACGGTGGTAATCCGGAGCCGCTGTTGCAGGGTCCGCAGCTCGAGCCTGAGGCGCTCCCGCAGCTTGGCGTCGAGGTTGCTGAGCGGCTCGTCGAAGAGGAGGACCTTGGGGCGCGTCACGACCGCGCGGGCGACCGCGACGCGCTGCTGCTGGCCGCCGGACAGCGCCCGCGGGTACCGGTCCCCGAGCCCGTCCAACTCGACCATGGCCAGCGCCTCCGCCACGCGCGCGCGCCGTTCGTCCGCGGGCACGCGCCGCATCCGCAGGCCGAAGCCGACGTTCTCGGCGACGGTCATGTGCGGGAACAGCGCGTACGATTGGAACACCATCGCGGTCTCGCGCCGGTGCGCCGGCAGATGGTGCACCGGCCGGCCGTCGATGAGGACCTCGCCGGCGTCGGGGTCGAGCAGGCCGGCGATGATGCGCAGCGTCGTCGTCTTCCCGCACCCCGAGGGGCCCAGGATGGTGAGAAACTCCCCATCCCGGGCCTCGAGGTGTACGTCCCGCACGGCCGCCGTGGTCCCGTAGGCCTTGGCCACGCCGCGCAGTTCGACCTGTGCCATCCTACTGGAGGATCTGCCGGACGAAGATCGCGACCGCCGCGTTCGACACGACGCCGTTGATCCGCGTCCGCGTCCGCTCGTGGTACATCGCGTCGGACAGGAGGAACGGCGCCATGTTGGCCGGGATGTGCCCGCGGGTCTTGAGGGTGAGCCGCGCCGTCCGGCTGCCGGTCTGCTCCAGCTTGTCGATCTGCACCTTGTCGCCCATCAGGAAGTCCGCCAGCAGCAGCGACGCCTCGAGCTTCTGCGTCCCCGCGACGACGATCATCGCGTCCCCGTCGCCGACTTCCCCGCTGGCCAGCATGTTGGGGTGGACGGAGGGCGGCACGAGTCCCTTCGACGCCAGCGTGTAGAGGTCGTCTTCCCACACCGTCGCGACGTACGCGGTGTTGTTCGCCAGGGCCTGCACGGAGGCTTCGTTGCCGTTCGTGAACGTGACGTACGGCTTCAGCTTCTTGAAGTAGTCGATGACGGCCGGCATGCAGTTCGCGGCAATCGCCTGCGCCCGGGCGTCGCTGATCCCGTAGGAATATAGATCCTTCTTGCACTGCGGCGCGAACGCGAGCAGCGCGCTCTCGAGGAAGCCGGCCCCGCTGCCACCGTGGTTGGGCGGCGTGAGCGCGACCTTGCCGGGGTGGCTCCGGGCGAAGTCATACAGCGCCGCGAACGTGTCCGGCGGCTTCGACACGAACTGGCTGTTGTACGCGACGACCGTCTGGTTCCGGTGGAACGGCAGGGCCGTGCCACCGTGCAGGTAGCCGCGCGATTCGCGGGCGACCGACGGATCGACGTCGCGGGCGTTGGGCAGGAGGTCGACCAGCGAGATGTCGGCGACGAGGCCCGCCCCGGTCATCAGCCGGACGTTGTTGTTCGGCAGGAAGAAGACGTCGGCCGACGGCGGTTTGCCGGCCTGATGCTCGGCGATCAACTGCTGGGTCGCCGCGTCGCCGTCGACGCAGACGTGCTTCACCCCGACCCCGTTCGACCGGCCCCAGTCGGCGACTTCCTTGGCCAGCAATTCGCACAGCGTGTCCGCGAAGTCGTAGAAGACGATGTTCTGGCCCCGCGCGGCGGGTCCGAGTACCTTGTAGAAATTGTCGCGCGTCAGCGCGCGCAGATCGATGCGGCTCTGCACGTTGAAGACGCCGCCGCCCACCGGGTTGATCGCCCACGCCGCGGGATACACCGACACGAGCAGGCCGATCACGAACAGCGCTATTACGATCCCGCCGAACCGTCTCATCGTATCCCTCCTCAGATGTACGCCTCGTCGCTTACGTGCCGGACACAGGTTCCCGCCGCCCGCCCTCGCGCAGACTCCGGTAGGCGGCGTCGATGACCGCGATGCTGTGGAACGCGTCGTCCACGGTGACGGGCGGCGGCCCCCCGCCCAGGCAGGCGTCGACGAAGGCCCGGTCCTCGGCGACGTAGCCGAGGGCGGTGACTTCGTCGGACGCGGGGAAAACCTGCCATGCCGCGCCGGGCGCCTCGCGCGTCGCGTGGCGCGCCCGGTCCATGTCCGCGGATTCGAGGAGCGCGTGGTCGCCGTAGAGCTCGACCCGCTCCGTCGGCTTGGCCCACGACGCGTGCCCGCAGGTGGTGAGGGCGGCCGGCCGCCCGCCGTCGCACTCCAGCAGCAGCGCGACGTCGTCGTGGTCGGGGTAGCAGCTTTGGCGGCCGAGCGCCGATACCGCGCGCACCGGGCCGACGAGCCATGCGACGAGATCGATCATGTGGACCGCGCAATCGTAGAGAAACCCGCCCGTCAGCGATACGTCGACGTACCACGCCGGGGTCAGCATGTCGCCGTCGGTGATCTTCGCGTTCGCGGAGAACGGCACGAACCCGGCCGCGACCTGCTCTTTGAGGTAGCGGTACGCCGGCGCGAACCGGCGATTGAAGCCCATCTGGTACAGCCGTCCGGTGCGGCGGACGGCGGCGGCCACGCGCCGCGCTTCGTCCAGGGTCGTCGCCATCGGCTTCTCGGAGAAGACGTGCAGTCCGTGCTCCAGCGCGTCGAGGACGACCGCGCCGTGGAATGCGTTGGGCAGCGTGACGTACACGGCATCTGCGCCGGTCTCGGCGAGCTCTCCGACGGTCCGGCACGCCCGCGCGCCGAGCGGCTCCGCGGCCCGCCGGGCGGCCGCCTCCACGTTGTCCGCGACCCCGACGATCTCGACGCGCGCATCGCGCGACAGCGCGTTGAGGTGCCGCCGGCCCATGGCGCCGGCGCCCACGAGCCCGATCTTCACCATGATGCGGGCAGCGGCGGCACGGCGATCCGCCGTCCGGTTTCCGCCGCCGAGAGCAGCGCGTCGCAGACGAGCGCGCAGGCCAGGCCGTCCGTGAACGTGGCGCCCGCCGCAGGGCCGCCGGCGCCCGTCACGCGGCGGACGAGCTCCTCGAGCTGGTGGACGAAGCCGCTCTCCCAGCCGAGCGTATGTCCGGGCGGCCACCAGCGGCCGCCGTACGGATGGTTCCGCTCGGTGACCAGGACGTCGGCGAGGCCGCGCGCGTCTCCGTCCCCGTGGTACACGCGCAGCTCGTTCAGGCGCTCGAGATCCCAGACGACCGTGCCGCGCTCGCCGTTGATTTCGAAGGTGAACAGGTTCTTGCGGCCCGGACACATCCCGCTCGCTTCCAGCGTGCCGACGGCGCCGCTCTGAAACTCGAGGGTGCCGACGACGGCGTCTTCCACGGTGACCGGCGCCTGGGCCGCGCCGCGCGGCCGCTCGGCGACGAACGTCCGCGTGGCCGCGGTGACCGCGGTGATCGGCCCGGCGAGCGCCAGCGCCAGGTCGAGCGGATGGGCCGCGAGATCGCCGATCACGCCGCTCCCGGCCAGGTCGCGGTCGTGGCGCCACCCCCAGGGCGCGCGCGGATCGAGCAGGGAGTCGTCGCTGTAGCGGCAGCGAAAGTGGTAGAGGCGGCCCAGTTCGCCGGACTCCACCATGCGGCGGGCGAGCAGCACGGCCGGCATGAACCGGTAGTTGAAGCCGGTCATCGCCACGCGCCCGCTCTCCCGGGCGGCGCGCGCCATCTCCGCCGCTTCCCGGGCCGTCCGGCCGAGCGGCTTTTCGCACAGCACGGCCTTGCCCGCGCGCAGCGCGGCGACGCTCGGCGCCGCGTGCAGGTCGTTCGGCGCGGCGTTGATCAGCACGTCCACGCCCGGATCGTCGATGAGCGCCTGCCACTCCGTCGCGGCCCGCTCGGCGCCGTACCGCCGGGCCGCCTCCTCGACCGCGTCGCGCGTCCGGCCGCACAGCGCGACGAGCCGCAGCGGCGCCGGCGCGTCCGGAAAGATCTCGGGGTGGCGGCGCACCGCGGCGAGGTGCGCCTTGGCGACGCCCGTGTAGCCGAGGATCGCGACGCCGAGCGATCGCGCCATCTAGCTCAGCGCGTGCGAGACTTTGCGGATCGCGCGCACGATGTCGGCCTCGTCCCGCTCGGTCATGAGGGGATGCAGGTCGATGTGGACCGCGCGCTTGAGGAGATCGTCGCTCCGCGGGAACATGCCCTTCTCGAGGCGCGCGCGGCCGCGGTAGCGGGGGCACTCCCACGAGCAGTGCCGCTCCGAGAACATCCGGCGCTCGATGATCTGGTCGAAGTGGTAGTACACGTGCTGGCCGCTGTCCCAGGCCACGGTGTTGCGGATGCCCTCGGCGTTGAGGGCGGCGCTGAAGGCGCGGGTCTGCTCCCCGGCCGGCAGGAAGAACATCAGCGTGGCGCCGGTGTCGCCGTCCGGGTCGGGCAGCGGGCGCGGCGTGAGGCCGGGCACGCCGGTGAGGCCGTCGAGGATCGTCCGCTTGTGCGCCCGCATGCGCTCGATGATGCCCTCCATGCGCCCGAGCTGCACGAGGCCGATCGCGCCGGTGATCTCGCTCATCCGGAAGTTGAGGCCGATCATCAGCGGGTTCGCGCCGGGCAGGGTCTCGTCGAGCTCCTGCATGCGCGCCGACCCCTGGTCGTGGAAGCGCACCGCGCGGTCGTAGAGCGCGGCGTTCTGGGTCACGACCACGCCGCCCTCGCCCGTGGTGATCACCTTGTGGTACTGCATGCTGAAGGCGCCGAGATCGCCGAACGTGCCGAGCCGCGTGCCCCGATACCGCCCGCCGACCGCCTGCGCCGTGTCTTCGACGATGCGGAGCCGGTGCCGCTGCGCGGTCTCGAGGATCGGCGCCATGTCGGCGCCGCCCCCGCGCATGTGCACCGGGAGAATCGCCTTGGTCGCGGGCGTGACCGCGGTCTCCACCGCGCGCGGGTCCATGTTCAGGCTCTCGTCGATGTCGACGAACACGGGCACCGCGCCGAGGACCACCACGGCGTTGATCGTGGCGATCCACGTGTAGGTCGGGACGATGACCTCGTCGCCGGGGCCCACGCCGAGGGCCGCGAGCGCGGTGATGAGCGCGGCGGTGCCGGACGTCACCCCGACCGCATGGTGCGCGCCCATCGCGCGCGCGAAGGCGTGCTCGAACTCCACCACCTTGCCGAGCGGCTTGGGCCCGTAGTGGCGGAAGAGGCTCTGGCTGTCCAGGACCTCCATCACCGCGGCCTTCTCCTCCGCGCCGATCAGCAGGCCCCCGGGATAGCCGGGCAGGAGCGGTTCGGTGCGAACCGGGGTCCCGCCGTCGACTGCCAGCCGCTCGCCGGTGGTTCTGCTCATGGCCTGCCTCCTGTGGTGCCGCGAATGATGAGCTCGTTTGCGACCGTGGTGACGGGCCCCGCCGCCCGGTCTCCCGCGATCAGGCCGAGGAGGATCCGGGCCGCGATCGCGCCCATCACGTCCTTGCGGATGCGGACCGTCGTCAGCGGCGGATCGGTCGTCGCCGCGAGTTCGATGTCATCCATGCCGACGACGGAGATGTCGTCCGGAACCCGAAGTCCCGCGGCGCCCGCGGCGCGCATGACGCCGAGCGCCTGTTTGTCGGTGACGGCAAAGATCGCGGACGGCCGGTCGGCCAGCGCCAGCAGCTCGCCGGAGCGGCGGAAGGCGGCGTCCGCGTCGACCGGAATCACGGCCTCGAGGGTCGGATCGCGCTCGAGCCCGGCGTCCCGCAGCGCCGCGGCGTAGCCCTCCTGGGTCTCCCTGCCGAACGGGTAGTCGACCGCAGCGCCCACAAAGCCGATGCGCGTGTGGCCGAGCTCCAGGAGGTGGCGGGTCGCGGCGTAGGCGCCGCCGGCGTTGTCGTTGACCACGGCGGGCGCGCCGACCCCCGGCACGAAGTTGTCGAGGATGACGACCGGGACGCCCGCCCCGAGCGCCGCGCGCACCCAGCGCGCCTCAACGACGCCGGCGACGAGGATGCCGTCCACTTCGCGCGCCTGCGCCATCTCGACGAAGGGCGGAGCGGAGGACGACGGGCGCAGCGGGGGAGCGATCAGCATGCGAACTCCGACTTCCTCGAACACGCTGCCCACGCCGGCGAGGACGGCGCGGTAGAAGAGGTCCGAGAAGATGCCCGTCATGTTGAGGCCCGGCACGATCGCGACGGAGTTGGAGCGCCCCAGCTTGAGGCGCCGGGCGGCGGCGTTCGGCGTGTAGCGCAGCCGGCGCGCCGCCTCGCGCACGCGCTGGCGGGTGACGGTGCTGACCCGGGCGCGTCCGTTGAGGGCCTGGGAGGCGGTGGGAAGCGAGACGCCGGCCAGGCGGGCCACGTCCCGCAGGCTGCTCGCCGTACCGGCGCGGCCGCGGGCCCGGGGGCGCCGGGCCGGCGGGGTCTTGCTCTTGCGCGCTGCCACGTGGGGCACGGCTACACCGGCACCGTTACAGGAGGACGCCGCACGCCCCCATTGTGCGGACCACGCCCCCGTTTGTCAAACCGATTTGACAGGAATTTGGAGGAATCGGCCCGAATCACGTGCCCCACATCGCTCGCACGATCAGACATTCGCCCCCGCCGCCCGGCAGCCGCGCCCGCGCTTCTGTCGCGGCGGCCGCGCAGCAACTGCCGCCGCGGACGCGTCGGAGGTGCGAGCCCTTGCCGGCACGGTCTGTGGGGTCGGGACAGGTGGTCGAGGCGCTCGGGATCTCCCGGTCGCGCACGGCGTGATCATGACGATCCCCGTGGTGCCGTTCGTGCTGGCGTTCCGGCAGTCGCTCGTCCGCGGTTTTACCGCGGGTGCGCTCGAGGGCTGAAAAACGTCGACGACCCGGAGGGACACGATGGCGAATGGAGGCAATCGCACCGAGCCCGGTCCGCGCGGCCTGACGCGCCGCCGGCTGCTCACGCGCGCCGCGGCGGCCGCCGCCGGCGCGGCGCTGCCGGCCGCGGGCGTGTTCGATCCGCGGGTGCTGGCGGCCGCGGAGAAGCGGGGCGGCACGCTGATCGTCGGATTGAACACCGACCTCGTGTCGCTGGATCCCAACGACATCGTGTTCGCCAACGTGCCGATGTTCTTCCAGGTCTACAATTACCTGGTCAAGTACACCGCGACGCTGCAGGCCCGGCCGGACCTCGCGGAGTTCTGGGACGCCGCCAAGGACGGCATGAGCGTCGTGTTCCGCCTCCGCGACGGCGTGCGGACGCATTCCGGCGGCACCTTCGGCGCCGACGCGCTGATCGCCAACTTCCGCCGCACCAAGAACAAGGCGACGGGCGGGGGGCTGTTCAGCCGGCTCGGCGACTGGGAGGCCGCGGACCGGCTCGACGCGAGAACGGTGCGGTTCCGGTTCTCCCATCCGCATCCCGACTACTTGGCGCAGATCGCCCGGTGGGGGATGGTGGACCCCGCGGCGTTCGCGACCGTGCGGAACAAGGGCGGGGGGACCGGCCCCTTCCGCGTGCAGGAGTGGGTGCCGGGCGACCACGTCACCTTCGTCCGTTTCGACGGCTACTCGCAGCAGGGGCTGCCGCTGCTCGACCGCGTCGTCTGCCGCGTGTTCTCGGACCCGCAGGCGCTGGAGAACGCCTTCCAGGCCGGGACCGTCGACGTCGCACACACGATCGTCAACAAAGACGTCGCGCGCCTCAGGCAGGCCGGGTTCCAGATCACACCCGCGCCGGTGCCGAACGAGTACTACGTCCTTGTCGTCAACACGCGCAAGCCGCCGCTCGACAACATCAAGGTGCGGCAGGCGATCCAGCTCCTGGTCGACCGCGCCACGGTGGTGCGCACGGTGCTCGGCGGCGTCGGCCGGCCGGTTGCGCAGATGGTGACGCCGGCCTCGCCGGGCTACGATCCGAAGCTGGACGCCGAGTACGGGTACAACCCCGCGAAAGCGAAGCAGATCCTGGCGTCCGCGGGCATCGGACGCAATGTGCGGCTGAACTTCCTCACGTCCACGAGCACCCCGGAACTGCCACAGATCGCGCAGATCATTCAGGCGGATCTCCGGCAGGCCGGCCTCGACGCGAACATCACGATCCACGAGCCGGCCCAATACTTTCCGGCCTACTTTGCCGGCAACTTCGACATCAGCCTCTCGTTCCTCACGCTGGCGACGATCGATCCGACGGACTTCACCATCAGTTCGGCGTTCCGCACGGACGGGACGAACCCGGCGTGGATCCAGACCGGGCCGCCGCGCGAATACGTCGAGGGCCTGCTCGGCCTCAACACCACCTTCGACATGCGGGAGCGGTGGACGCGGCTGCGCGGGGTGATCCGCTACATTCTGGATCAGGCGTGGGCCGTGCCGGTCGCGCTGCGGCTCCCCACGTACGGCCTCGGCAAGGCGGTGGAGGGGTGGGACGTCGATCCGCAGATGCTGATCCAGCTGAAGGGGACCTGGCTGAACCGGTAGGAGGGCGGCGACGCCGGCGCATACCGCCGGCTAGCCCCCTCGGGGGAGACACCGTCATGGAGATCCGCTACGAATTGATGCGGCCGCAGGACATCGTCGCCGCGCGGGCCCGGGCGTCCATCGCCTACCTGCCGATCGGCCCGATGGAATGGCACGGCCCCCACATGGCCGTCGGCATGGATATGCTGCACGCGCACACGATGGCGCTGGAAGCGGCGCGCAAGGCCGGCGGGGTCGTCCTGCCGCCCCTGCCGCTCGGCACGGAGACGTACACGGACGCGGAGCGCCTCCGGCACCGCGGCTTCGCCGGGACCGAGCGCATCTACGGGATGGACTACCCCGGGTTCGCGCTGGCGAGCCTGTACATCGAAGAGAGCGCGTTCGCCCTGATCGTGCGCGAGATGGTGCGCGGGCTGAAGCGCCAGGCGTTCAAGGTGATCGCGCTCGTGAACGGCCATGGGGCGCTGAACCATCGGAACACCCTCATGCGCGTGGCGACGGAAACGACGGAACCGGGCCGTGCGACCGTCCTGCTGGCGGGCTACCTCTACGACGGCCGGTACCGCGAACACGCGGCGATCGGCGAGACATCGTACCTGCTGGCGTACCATCCCGAGGCCATCGATCTCGCGGCGCTGCCCGCGCTGCCGAAGCCGCTCGGGTACCGGGACTTCGGCATTCTCGACCGCCAGACCGTGGTCGGCGAGCCCACCCCCGATTTCACCGTGGCGCGGGAGCACGATCCGCGCCGGGCCACCGCGGAGCGGGGCCGCGACGACGTGGCCTACGAGTCCGATCAGATCGCCCGGAGGGTCAGCGAGGCGCTCGCCGCGCTCGAGCGGGAGTAGGCGGGCCATGGCCGGCGGGCTGGGACGCTACCTGGTGCGGCGGGGCATCGAGGCCGCGCTCACCCTGTTCCTCGCGTCGGTGCTGGTCTTCGCCATGGTGGCCGCGCTGCCGGGGGACCCGGCGCAGGTCATTCTCGGGGACCGCGGCACGCCCGACCAGCTGCGCGCCCTGCGGGCGTATCTCGGATTGGACCGGCCGCTCCCGGTGCAGTATGGGGCGTGGATCGCCCGGATCGCGCACGGCGATCTGGGGCACTCGCTTATCAACGGCGCCCCGGTGTCCGATCTGGTCGGACACGCCCTGCCGATGACGCTGCAGCTCTCCCTGTGGGCGTTCGCCGTCGTCGTCGTGATCGCGTTTCCGGCCGGCATGTTCGCGGCCACCCGGCCGCGCTCGCCGCTCGCCACCGCGCTGCGCTGGTACCACGGGTGGGCGCTGGCCGTGCCGGTGTTCTGGCTCGGGGCGATCCTGTCGTGGTATTTCGGCGTCGTCCTCCGCTGGCTGCCGCCTTCGGGGTTCGTCGGCCTCGCGGAGAGCCCGTCGGGGTGGGCGCGGAGCCTCGTGCTGCCGGGGGTCACGCTCGGCCTCGGCGTCGGCTCGGTGATGGCGCGGTTCGTCGAGGCGTCGCTCGGCGACGTGCTGTCGAACGACTACGTGCGCACGGCACGGGCGAAAGGCCTGCCGGGCCGCGCGGTCGTGTGGCGGCACGCGCTCGGCAACGCGCTCATTCCGATCGTCACGGTGCTCGGCATTCAGGCCGGGTTCTTCATCGGCGGCGCCGTGATCACGGAGGCCGTGTTCGCGATTCCGGGGCTCGGCAGCATGCTGTGGCGCTCGATCCTGACCCGCGACTACCTCGTGACGCAGTCCGTGATCCTGGTCGGCATCGCGGCGTTCGTCGTGATCAATCTCTGCACCGACGCGCTGTACGGCCTGCTCGACCCGCGGGTCAGGTACCAGTGACGGCCGCCGCGTCCCCGGGCCGGCGATGACCGTGTCGGCGAGGGCGCTCCCCGGCAATCAACTCGGTCTCCGCGCGCGGAGGGCGGCGCGGCGGGTATGGATGCCGGACGCGGGCACCGTCTTCCTCGCCGCGATCACGGCCGCCGCCGCCGCGGCGCCGCTCCTCGCGCGCTACGCGCCGATGGAGATGAGCAAAGCGGCCGTGCTGGCGCTGCCGTCGTGGAGCCACCTCGCGGGCACGGACCAGTTCGGGCGGGACATCCTCAGCCGCCTCTTGTACGGCGCCCGGATCGCGCTCGCGATCGGCGCCGGGTCGACCGCGGTCGCCGCGGTGTGCGGCGTGCCGCTCGGCCTCTGGACGGGCTTCAAGGGCGGCGCCGTCGACGCGGTCGCGATGCGGGCGGTGGATACGCTCCTCGCCGTCCCCCCGGTGCTGCTCGCGATGGCGCTCGTGGCCGTGGTCGGGCCGGGGTCGGTGAACGCCGGCGTGGCGATCGCGATCGTCGGCCTGCCGCAGTTCGCGCGGATCGCCCGGGCCGGCGTGCTGACGCATCGGGAGATGGAATACGTGGAGGCCTCGGTCGCGGCGGGCGCGCGCGACGCCCGGATCGTGTTTCGCACCATCCTGCCGAACGTGCTCTCGCCGGTGCTGATCCAGATCCCCATCGGCGTGTCCCGCGCCATCCTGCTCGAGGCGAGCCTGAGCTTCCTGGGCCTCGGGACGCAGCCGCCGCAGCCGTCCTGGGGGCTGATGATCAGCGAGAGCCGCGAATACATGTACGCCGCGCCGTGGTACGGCATCTTCCCGGGCGTCTTGATCGCGTTGACCGTGCTCGCGCTGAACCACGCCGCCGACCGCGTGCGGGCCCGCCGGAGTCCCGACCGTGCGCGCTAGGCGGTTTTTGCCAAATCGGTTTGACTACAGCCGCCGCCGTGTCGGATAATTGCGGCAACGCGCCGCGGCCGCGCGTCGGTACGCCGGGTATGCGAGGTGACGCCGGATGAGGTTCTTTGGACACGCCGAGGTGATTGTGGTCGAAATGGTGCGGGGCGGGTAGGCGCGATGGACGCTCATCGGTTGCGCGTGGCGCACTACATCAACCAGTTCTTCGCGGGGATCGGCGGCGAGGAGCGCGCGGAGACGCCGCCGGCCGTCAAGGACGGTCCGGCCGGGCCCGGGCGCGCGATTCAGGCGGCGCTCGGCCCGCGCGGGGCCGTGGTCTCCACCATGGTGTGCGGCGACAGCCGCTTCAACGAGCAGATCGACGCGGCCGGCGACGCGGTGCGGGCATGGCTCGGCGCGCAGCGGCCCGACGTGGTGATCGCGGGCCCTGCGTTCGCCGCGGGCCGGTACGGGCGCGCCTGCGTCGAGGTGTGCCGCATCGCGGCGGACCTCGGGATCCCCGCCGTCACCGGCATGCATCCCGAGAACCCCGGGTTGTTGATGTACCGGGAGGCGTACGTCGTGCCGACCGCCGGCAGCGCCGCGGGCATGGGCGCGGCGCTCGGCGCGATCGTGCCGCTGGCGTGCAAGCTCGGGGCGCGGCTCCCCGTCGGCGCGGCGGAGGACGAGGGCTATCTGCCGCGCGGCATCCGCCGGCCCGGGATGCGGGCGCTCCCCGGCGCGCGGCGGGCCGTTGACATGCTCGTCGCCAAGCTCGGCGGGAAGCCGTTTCGCACGGAGCTTCCGGTGGAGGGCTACGAGGCCGTGGCGCCGGCCCCGCCCGTCGCGGATCTGCCGCGCGCGACGATCGCGGTGGTGACGACCGGCGCGATCGTGCCGAAGGGCAATCCCGATCACCTCAAGCGGTGCAGCGAGACGCGGTGGCAGCGCTACGAGCTGGAAGGGCGGACGCGCCTGTCGGCGGACGAGTTCGAGTGCGTCCACGGCGGCTTCTACAACGTGCCGGCCTCGGAGAACCCGAACGTCGTGCTGCCGCTCGACGCGCTGCGCGAGCTCGAGCGCCGCGGCGCCTTCGCGCGGCTCGCCGACTTCTACTGCACGACGACCGGCAACGACCAGCGGTTCGCGGACTGCGTGCGCAACGGCAAGGAGATCGCGGAGATGCTCTGGCAGGAGCGAATCGACGGCGTGCTGCTGGTCGCCACCTGAGGGTCGTGTAATCGTTGCGGCGCAACGATCAGCAAAGAGATCGAGCGGCGGCGGATCCCGGTGGCCGTGGTCAGCGCGCTTCCGCCGCTGGCGATGCAGGCCGGCGCGAACCGGGTCGTGCAGGGCGTCAAGATCGAGCACGTCTGCGGCGATCCGGCGCTGCCGGCCGAGGAAGACGGCGAGGTGCGCCGGCGCCTCGTGGAGCGCGGCCTTCGGGCGCTCGCGACCGCGGTGGAGCGTCCGACGCTGTTCGAGGACGCGGGCGCCGCGGCGGCGGCACGGTGACCGCGTCGATGAGACTGACTGTGGGGACGTTTCCGGTCCGCGAGGTGGCCTTCGGGGCGCCGCGGGGATGGCGGGACGGGCGGCTCGTCGTCGACGCGGACCGCGTCGCGGCGCTCGTGCGGGAGGACCGCCGGATCCGCCGCGTCGCGGTCGACCTGGTCCAACCGGGCGAAGCGGCGCGGATCGTGCAGGTGCGCGACGTGATCGAGCCGCGCGTCAAGGTGGAGGGGCCCGGCCACACCTACCCCGGCATCTGCGGCCACGCGCCGGACACGGTGGGCGACGGCGTCACGCACCGCTACGCGGGCTTCGGCGTGCTGATCGCCTCCGAGGCGCTGCCGCATATCCGGCGAACCGTCAGCGCGGCCACCGACAGTCTCATCGACATGTCGGGGCCCGGCGCCGTGACGGTGTACAGCACGCTGCGGTACGTCGCGCTGACCATCGAGACGCTGCCGGACCTCGATCTCACGTCGTGGAACGACGCGCTGCGCGGAGCCGGCCACCGCGTCGCGGCCGACCTCGCGGAGCTCGTGCGCGCGCAGACGCCGCCGGAACGGCGCGAGTACCGGCTGGCGCCGCCGGCCGCGGGGCACCCGCGGGTCGTGCACGTGCACACGCTCAACGCCTCGATGGTCCCGGGGATCGGCACCGGCATCTACGGGTACACGCAGCACGCCCTGCCGGTGCTGCTGCACCCGAACGAGATCCTCGACGGGGCGATCGCGGGCGACGCGGTCGTCACGTATCCGGGCAAGTGCACCTGGCTGCACGTGAACAACCCGGTGCTCGGGGCGCTGTACGAGCGTGACGGGACGGACCTCGCGTGGCTCGGCTCGATCATCTCGCGCACCCGGTGGGGCGGGCTCGACGAGAAGCGCCTGAGCGCGTACCAGACCGCCAAGCTGGCCGCGATGCTCGGCGCCGACGGCGCGCTCGTCACCTGGAACCACGGCGGCAACGATCTCCTCGAGGTGATGATGACGATCCAGAGCCTCGAGCGCGCGGGCATCAAGACGACGTTCCTGACGATCGAGTCGGACATCAAAGTGGTGCGGATGACGCCGGCGCTCGCGGAAACCGGCACCGCGGAGCCGTCGCTCCTGTTCAGCGTGCCGGAGGCCGACGCGATCGTCAGCACCGGGACCCTCGTCCCGGCAGATCCGCTGCCGGCGATGCCGCGGGTGATCGGCGGCCGGGAGGTCGTGTTCGATCAGGAGCGCCCCGACGTCCGCACCGCGGCGGCCGGGCCGCTGGATCTCGAGGCGGTATCGGGCGCGTACTCGCCGATTTTCGGCCACTTCGACAACTACGGGCTGGGGCGGCAGAGCTATCTTGACTACTGAGTGCGCGAGACCGGTCTCGGGCGGCCTCCGGCCCGTCGTCCGCGCGGCGCGGTTCGCGATCGCCCACACGCCCGCGCTGATCGCGGCGGGCTCCAAGCCGCGGCGCGAGCTCGCCGCGCGCGGCGCGGAGGAGCGCGAGGCGCTCCTCCGGCACCTGCGGTCCTTCGAGGACGCGGTGCGGTATCCGCCGCACCAGGTGATGCTCGGCGCGCTCCCGCCCGAGGCGCTGCGCGGGATTCCGCGGCCCTGGCACGACCGGCCGGTGGCCGGGGCGCGGGCGGAAGGCCCCGCCGGCCGGATGGTCGACGAGATGGAGTTCTACGCGTGGCTCGCCCGGGCCGATGCGGCGAGCCTGCTCTACGTCACGCCGGAGTTCGCGCGGACGCTGCGGACCTTCGGCGCGCCGGAGCGGATCCAGACGATGGCGGGACCGGACTTGGCGCGGGCCGTCGCGCGCGGCGCCGAGCCGCTGCGCCGCACGCCCGACGAGACGGTCGGCGCCGTCGTCCCCGCGCACGAGCAAGATGAGTCGCTCGCGGCGCCGATGCTGCTCGAGAACCTCGCCGCCAAGGTCACCGGCGGCCTCGCCCTACGGGCGCTCCTCGACGCGGTCGAGCCGGACGCGCCCGTCGACTACCTGATCGGATGCGGCGAGGAAGCCGTGGGCGACCGGTATCAGCGCGGGGGCGGCAACCTGGCGAAGGCGATGGGCGAGCTCGCCGGCGTCCGGACCGCCGGGGCGTCGGACGTCAAGTCGTTCTGCGCGGGCCCGCTGCACGCGCTGCTCGTGGCCGGCTCGCTCGTCGCCGCCGGCGTGTACCGGCGCGTGGTCGTGGTCGCGGGCGGATCGCTCGCCAAGCTGGGCATGAAGTACCGCGGGCACCTGGCCGCGGGTTACCCGGTGCTGGAAGACGTCATCGTCGGCGCCGCGATCGACGTCGTCCCCGACGACGGGCGCAGCCCCACCCTCCGCCTCGACGCCGCGGCCGCGCACCGGGTCGGGGACGGCGCGGCCCCGCACCAGATGGCCCAGGTGCTGTCCGCGGCGCCGCTGCGGGCCGCCGGCCTCCGGTTCTCCGACGTGGACCGCTACGCCGTCGAGCTGCACAACCCCGACATCACGGAGCCCGCGGGGTCGGGCGACGTGCCGTACCGCAACTATCAGATGATCGCGGCGCTGGCCGCGCAGGCCGGGGAGATCGAGCGCGCGGCGATGGACGGATTCATCGAGGCGCACGGGATGCCGGGGTTCTCGCCGACCCAGGGGCACATCGCCTCGGCCGTGGCGTATCTGCCGCACGCGATCGCCGGCCTCACGAACGGCCCGCTGCGGCGGGTGCAGCTCGTGGCCAAGGGCAGTCTGTTTCTCGGACGTATGACCAACATGGCGGACGGCGTCAGCCTGCTGCTGGAACGCAACGGGGCGCCGCCGCCCGGAGGGAGGCCCGCATGATCGATTTGCGCGACAAGCTCGTGCTGGCGCTCGGCGAGCGCGACGGCATCCCGGCCCAGGCGATCGCCGCCTGCGCCGAGAGCGCCGGCGGCCGGGTCGTGTACGCCGCGACCCAGTGCTTCGTCTGAACGTCCGCGGGCGCGATGGATCTGGAGGAGCAGGGGAGGATACAGCAGATCGTCGAGGCCGGCGAGCGCGACCGCATGGTGGTGGTGCTCGGCACGCCTAACGCCGCCAGCACGCTCATGATCGCGCTGACGCTGACCGAAGGCGACCCCAGCTACGCCGGACCGCTCGCCGGAGTCCCGTTGGGACTCCCCGTGTATCACGTGCTCGAAGAGAGCGTCAAGGACGCTATTCCGGCCGGCGTCTACGAGGAGCAGATCGGCCCGATGGTGTTCGTCCTGGACAAACCGGGGATCGAGGAGGCGCTCGCGGCGGTGCGAAACCGGCCGGGCTCCTAGGTATGTCCATGTCGTCCGTGCGGACCATTGCCGAGCAGCTGAAGCTCCTGATCCAGCGAGGGGAGTACCGTCCGGGAGACCGGCTCCCGGCGGACCGCGAGCTGGCGCAGCGGCGCGGACCGCGCGGCGGTCCGCGAAGCCCTGGTGGCCCTCGAGTTGCTCGATCTGGTGGAGGGCCGCGTGGGCGAAGGCTGGTTCGTGAAGCGGCCCCCGGACGCGACCCTGGACGTGCCGCCCGATCAGGGCCGGACCCCGTCCGACATCCTGCAGGCGCGCATCCTCGTCGAATGCGTGACGATCGAACAGGCGGCGCGCCGGCACGAGCCCGAGGGCGTCGCCGCGCTGCGGGCGGCCGTGGAGCAGTTCGAGGCCGAGGTCGACCGTGGTACGTACGGCGGCGAGTCCGACCGGCTGTTTCATCTCACGCTGGCGCGTATCAGCGGCAACGCGGTGCTGGCCGAGTTCGTCGCGTATCTGTGGGACTGCAGAACGGGCGATATTTCGTGGTCACCGAGGGCATGAGCGGCCGGGAGCGGGACCGCGTGCTGCGGTACGTCGCCGAGCACCGCGCGATGCTGCTGCACGTGGCGGCGGGCGACGCCAACGGCGCCCGCACCGCGATGCGGAGCCACCTCGAGGGCGTGTACCGCGACTTGCTGGATTCGTAGGGGGCGGGGATGCGCATCACCAGAATTCGCACGCGGCAAGTCGACGTGGCGCTGCCGGCGCCGTTCCACCCGGCGTGGGCGCCGGGACGGATCGAGGAGAAGATGCGCCTGGCCTACGTGCGGATCGACACGGACGCCGGCATATACGGCATCGCCGGCCGCGAGTTCTACGGCGCGGAGGAACAGTGCGTCGCGCGCGTCGCGCAGTACCTGGTCGGCGAGGACCCGCTGCGGATCGAGAAGCACGCCGGCACGCTGCGCTACCTGTGGCCGTACTTCGGCACCGCGGTGTGGTTCGTCGAGATCGCGCTGTGGGACATCCTGGGCAAGGCCGCCGGACTGCCGGTCTACAAACTGCTCGGCAACTGCCGGGACGCCGTGCCCGCGTATGTCTCCACCGGGCAGAACCGCACCCCGGCCGAACGCGCCGGCGACGCGCGCCGCCTTCGAGACGAGGGCTTTCGCGCGATCAAACTGCGCATCCACAACGAGACGCTGGCCGAGGACATCGCGCAGGTGGCCGCGGTGCGGAAGGCGGTTGGGGACGGCATGGCGATCATGGCGGACGCCAACCAGACCGACGTGGACGGCGCGCCGCTGCCCGGCCCGCACTGGAGCTACCACCGCGCCCTCGATACCGCGCGGGCGCTCGCGGACTACAACGTGACGTGGCTCGAGGAACCGCTGCCGCGGCACGCCTACGAGCAGCTGCGGCGGCTTCGCGAGGCGTCCCCGGTCCCGATCGCGGGCGGCGAGGTCAATCAAGGGTTCGCGGAGCTCGACCGGCTGCTGCGCGACGGCTGCTACGACGTGCTGCAGCCGGACGTCACGCTGTGCGAAGGACTGCTGCGCATGCGCGCGCTCGCCACGACCGCGCAGGCGATGAACGTGGAGCTGACCCCGCACACGTGGGGCGATCCGCTGGGCACGGTGGCGAATCTGCACCTCGCCGCGGCCATCTCGAACGCCTCCTACTTCGAGTTCCCGCACGACCCGCCGGCGTTCCCGGCCGGCGTCTACCAGCAGACCCTCAAGACGCCGCTCGTCGTGGACAACGGGATGGTGCAGGTGCCGCAGGGACCGGGGCTCGGCGTGGAGCTTCAAGATTGGATCTTCGAATGACATCTGCGGCGCGCGCACAACGCGGTTCGGCGAACGGCCGCGTGCGGGCCGCGACGCTGGTCGCGCCGGGACGCTACGAGATCCGCGACTACCCGATGCCGGAGCCGGCGCCCGGGTGCGCGCTGATCAAGATGCAACTGTCGGGCATCTGCGGCACGGACAAGCACACGTATCAGGGATACACCACGCAGTACGCGGGCACGGCCGCGCCGCGGCAGATTCCGTTCCCCATCATCCAGGGACACGAGAACGTCGGGACGGTCGCGGCGATCGGCGGCGACGGCACGTATCGCGACGTCGAGGACACGCCGCTCGCCGCCGGCGACCGGGTCGTCGTCGGCGCGAACGTGGTGTGCGGCGCCTGTTACTACTGCCGGCACGGCTTCCCGTACTACTTCTGCGAGCGGATGGTGGACTACGGCAACAACATGAGCGCCGCCGAGGCCCCGCACCTTTTCGGCGGCTGGGCGGAGTACCTGTACGTGGTGCCCGGCAGCTTCCTCCTGCGGGTGCCCGACGACGTCCCGACCGAGATCGCCGTCCTCACGGAGATCATGGCGGTGACCGTCGGATTGGACCGGGCCAAGCAGATGTCCGCGGTGCCTGACGCCCCGTTTCTCTTCGACGATACCGTGGTGGTCCTGGGCGCCGGCCCGCTCGGCATGTGCTTTTTAATGAAGGCGCGGATGCTCGGCGCGGGGACGATCGTCGCGGTGGACCTCTCGCCGTACCGGCTGGAGATGGCGCGGGCCCTCGGCGCCGACCACGCGCTGGACGCGCGGGGGACGACGGCGGCCGAGCGGCTCGCGGCCGTGCGCGGCCTGACCCACGGCCGCGGCGCCGACGTGGTGGTCGAGTGCGCGGGCGTCCCCCAGGTGATCCCGGAAGCGCTCGAGATGCTGCGGGTCGGAGGGCTCCTCGTCGAGGCCGGCAACTTCTCCGATCTGGGCGACGTGGCGATCAACCCGCACCGCCACCTCTGCACGAAGAGCGTGCGGATTCTCGGGGTGGGCGGAGAGGAAGTCGGCAGCTACGGGCCGAGCCTCCGGCAGATGGCGCGCTACTGGAAGCACTATCCGCTGGACCGGTTCGTGTCGCACCGTTTCCCGCTCGACCAGGTCGAGGCCGCGGTCCGGCAGTCGATCGCGCCGGATTCCATGAAAGTGGTGATCGATCCATGGGCCTGAAGGTGGGGTTGATCGGGGCGGGCGCGATGGGCCGCCGGCATCTGGAGGCGCTGGCGCGCGACGAGCGCGCGCAGGTGGTGGGGGTGGCGGACGCGGTGGAAGAGGCCGCGCGCTCCGCGGCGGCGGCCGCGGGCGCGACGCCGTGCCGGGACCTCGCCGGTCTCGCCGACGCCGGAGCGGAAGCGGTCTTCGTGACGCTGCCGAACGTCTTCCACGCCCGGGTCGTGCTCGAGGCGCTCGACCGCGGGCTGCACGTCTTCTGCGAGAAGCCCATGGCGATTACGCTCGAGGAGGGACGCGCCGTCGCCGCCCGCGTCCGGCGGGCCGGCCGGGTGTACCAGATGGGCTTCAACCGGCGGTGGTCGCCGTCGTACCGGTTTCTGCGGGCGCGGATCGACGCGGGCTTCGTTCCGTACTCCGCGAACGTGAAGATCAACGACGGCGACATGCTGACGCCGAGCTGGTACACTAACGTCGAGATCTGCGGCGGCTTCATGTACGATACCGCCGTGCACCTCGTCGACATGGTCGCGTGGCTCGTCGGTCCGGTGGAGCGGGTCTCCGCGCTCGGGCGGCGCAGCTGCTACCCCGACTACGACGACATCGCGATGCTGCTGCACTGCCGCGGCGGCCGGCCGGTCGCGTTCACCACGTGCGGCCACGCCTCGTGGGCGGCGCCCCAGGAGCGGGTGGAACTGTACGGCGATCACGCGCTGCTCGTCGCGGAGGACCTCGACCGCGTGCGGCACACCACCCGCGAGACCGCCGAGTCGCCCTGGGAGCAGCTGCCGTCGCCGGACCGCGTGACGCTCTGGGGCTACGTGGACGAGGATCGCGAGTTCATCGACGCCTGCCTCGGCCAGGCCCCGCCGCCGGTCGGCGTGCGGGAGGCGTTCCACAGCATCGCCGTGCTCGAAGCCGCGTACGCCAGCATCCGCAGCGGCGGCGCGTCCACCCCGGTCGCCCAGGAGTAGCCCATGTATCTCTCATGCAGCTCGGAGTCCTACGCGGCGGACCTCAACGACGGACGGATGAGCCTGACGGCCTGGTTCCGGCTGTGCGCCGAGGATCTGGGACTGCGGGCGGTGGAGCTCGAGGACAAGCACATCGGCGAGCCGTCCGCGGCGCGCATCGCCGAACTGACCGCCGGCGCGTCGCGCCACGGCCTCGAGATCGTCAACATCGCGCTCATGAATAACTTCGGCCTCGCCGACGACGGCCGGCGGCGCGCCGAAGAGGAGCGCACGATCGCCTGGATGGGGACGTCGCGCGACCTCGGGTCGCGGTTCTTGCGTACGTTCGCCGGCTGGCCGGACGGCAGCCGCGCCGATCGGTGGCCGGCGATGATCGCGTCGCTCAAGACGGTCTCCGCGCGCGCGGAGGCGGCCGGGGTGGCGCTCGTGATGGAAAACCACAACCACGGCGGGTTCGTGCAGACGGCGGACGACGTCGCGGCCATCCTAGACGCGGTGGGGAGCCCGGCGCTCAGCCTGCTGCTGGACACGGGCAACTTCCTCGACGGCCGGCCGTCGATCGAGCGCACCGCCGCCCTCGCGCGGCACGCCCACGCTAAGTTCACGCGGGTCGGCCGGAACGGACGGGACGAGCGGATCGACAACGCCGGGGCGATCGACGTGCTGCGCGCCGCCGGGTACAAGGGCGCCGTCTCCGTCGAGTACGAGGGGGAGGAGGCCGGGCGGACCGCGGTCCCGCGCGCGCTCGGCTACTTGCGGAGCCTCGGGCTGGGCACGCAACCCTGACGGGCTAGGGCGCCGGCAGCAGCTCGTCCAGGACGCGCGCGTGGGTTGACTCGTCGCCCGCGGCGTACAGCACAAAGCGAATGAACGTCACGGACGTCAGGTTCGGAAGCTCCCCAATCACGGCGCCGAGCGCCACGCGCGCGGCCTCTTCCATCGGATAGCCGAAGACACCCGTCGAGATCGCCGGAAAGGCGACCGACGTGAGCCCCTGCCGCTCGGCGAGCGCGAGCGCGTTGCGGTAGCACGCCGCCAGCAGCGCGCCGGCCGGCTCGTCCCGGCCGTACACGGGCCCGAGACAATGGATCACGTGCCGGTTGGGCAGGTTGTGCGCCCCGGTGATCACCGCCTGCCCGGGACGGATCGGGGCCAGTGGCCGGCACTCCGCCTCGAGGCCCGGGCCCGCGGCGCGGTGGATCGCGCCGGCGACGCCTCCGCCCGTGCGCAGCTCCCCGTTCGCCGCGTTGACCACCGCGTCGATCCCGGGCTGCGCGGCGATGTTGCCCCGCAGGCATTCATCGTGACCCCGTGATGCCGGCGCCGGATCATCCTGGACGCGCTCCCGGCGGCGCCGGGTGCCGGCGGCCGCCGGGATCACTATACCGTGACGTGCTTCACAGACGCACGCGCGGGTGCACGCTAGACTGCGATTCGAAGGCGGCGTCCGCGGCGAACCGCGGCGCGGGGGGGGCGAGATGGGGACGCTGTTCGGACCGGAGTGGATCACGCAGGGGCTGCTGGCCATCGGCGCCTCGGGAGCCTTTCTCGCGCTCGTCGCGTTCCCGGGCGCGGCGGCCGTTGTTCTTCGCGCAAACGACTGCCTTCGCGGCTGATAACGACTCCAACGTCGGCCCGATCGCGAATCAGACGCGGGCCCGATACGGTCCTCCCGGCCTCACCCGTAAACTGGAGGTAGAGTTCAGGGAGGTGGAATCGATGGCAAAAGTCGCAATGCGTGGCACGATCATCGAGGATCCGCCCGTCGCGCGGTTCCTCTTCAGCAGCACCGCGATGTCGTGGGTCTGGTTGATCGCCAGGCTGTACATGGGCTACGAGTGGATCGACGCGTCGATGCACAAGATTAACAATCCGGCCTGGATCAAGACGGGGCTCGCGGTCAAGAGCTTCTGGCAGGCGGCGCTCACGGCGCCCGGCGGCCAGCACCCCGTCATCGCGTACGGCTGGTACGGCGACTTCATCCGGTTCCTGCTGGCGACGAACAGCTACACGTGGATCGGGAAGCTCGTCGCCTACGGTGAGCTCACCCTCGGCATCGCGCTCGTTCTCGGCGTGTTCGTCGGCGTCAGCGCGTTCTTCGGCGCGCTCTTGAACTGGAATTATATGATGGCCGGCACCGCCAGCACGAACCCGATGCTGCTGGTGATCGCGCTTCTGCTGATCCTGGCGTGGAAGACCGCGGGGTACATTGGGCTGGACTATTACCTGCTGCCCGCGATCGGGACGCCGTGGAAGCCCGGCCGGCTCTTCGGCGTGCCGCCGAAGAAGGCCCACCCGCTGCCCGCCTGACGGGACGCGGCGGCCGCCGCGCTTCGACCGTCGACGCCATCCAGGCCCGCCCGGCACGCCGGGCGGGCCTGGCGCGTTCACCCGAGGTTGCGTTCACCCTGGGTAAAGAAAGAATAACTTACCGGCTCGGTGTCCTTGCCAAACCGAACACAACTTACCGGTTGGTTTCATTCATCTTGAACGGAGGTGCGCTATGCTCTGGACGTTGTTCGTCATCCTGCTCCTGCTGTGGCTCTCCGGCTGGCTCGCGTTCCACGTCGCCGGCGGGCTCATTCACATTCTTCTGGTCGTGGCCTTGATCGTTTTGGTGTACAATCTTCTGACCGGACGCCGTGTGGCGTGAGGCGGCCGGTGCCGCGAAAGGATTGAGGTTCGGGAGGCCCTAATTACAGGCTGGCCGGTCCCTGCGCCGGCCGGCACGAAATCGCCGGCGTTTGCCGACGCAGCCGAGATCTCGCACCCGGGGGAGAGGGAAGACAATGAGCGGTTTACGGCATCGGCGCCGTCCCTTTGCGGCGCTTTTCTCTTGGAGTCTTATCACCGCGCTGTGCGCGGCGCCGATCGCGTCCGCGGCGCCCGCGGGATCGACGCCGTCGATCCAGGAGCTCTACCGGCGGGCGTCGCCGGCCGTCGTCTTCATCACCCAGGTCGACGCGGCGGGCAAGATCACCTCGCTCGCGAGCGGCTTCATCGTTTCCCCGGCCGGGGTCATCGTGACCAATCATCACGTCATCGACCCGGACCAGGGCGCGGTCCACATCCGGGTGAAGGTGCCGCGCGGCGATGTGTTCACCGACGTCCGGGTGATCTACGCGGAGCAGCGGCGGGACTTCGCGGTCATCTCGATCAAAGCCACGGGCCTTCCGTCGCTGCCCGTCGCCGACTCGGACAAGGTCGAGGTCGGAGACCGGGTCATCGCCATCGGCAATCCGAAGGGGTTGGAGCTCACGCTCACCGACGGGATCGTGGAAAGCGTCCGCCTGGATCCGCAAAACGGCTACCGCTTCATCCAGCATCAGGCGCCGATCTCGCCCGGATCGAGCGGCGGCCCGCTGCTCAACATGAAGGGCGAGGTCATCGGGATCAACGCGTTCGGCGTCCGCGACGCCCAGAACCTCAACGGCGCGATCCCGATCAACTACGTGAAGCCCTACTTCAACGATCCGCCGAAGCTGACGTGGGAAGAATGGGCGCGTACGGCCGCGGGCGGGGCGGCACCCCCGCGTCCGGCGGCGCCCGCCGCACCGGCCCCAGCCGCGCCCGCCCCGGGCGCGCCCACGCAGCCTGCGCCGGCCGCGCCCCGTCCGTCGGCCCCGCCGGCGTCCGGCGCCGCGTGGACGCCGCGCTCCTTCTTCGAGCACATCGCGGATTACCGCACGGGCACGGATCCGTTCAAGCTCGGGTTCGCCGCCGGCATGTACGACTCGGTATCGATGTTTGCCACGGCCGCGCAAGGCCAGGGGCTGAGCAGTCCGGCGGCCGTCGGCCTGTTCCAATGCCTCGACGGGAAGGGCGACCGCCTGGGCCAGTTGAGCACGTGGCTGACGGACGCGGCCCAGAGCGCGTCGGATGGGACGGCGGTCGTGTCGGTGGTCGTCCGGGCGTGCCAGCGCGCCTTTACCCCCGGGTCGTTCTTCGCGCACGTGTCCGATTTCAAGCACAACGGCGACGACTACCGGCTCGGGTTCGCCGCCGGCGTGTATGACGCCGTGTCGCTGTTTGCGACGGCCGCGCAGGACAGCGGCATCGACGCCCAGCGGACGATCGGGCTCTTCAAGTGTCTCGACGGGAAGGGCGACGTACTGGCGGACCTGACGACCTGGGTGACCGGCGCCGCCCGCGGCGGCGCGGACCGCGATTCCACCGTGGGGACGATCGTGCGGGCCTGCGAGCAGTGAGGGTGCCGTGCCCGCGGCGACGTCGAAGCGGGACCTGCGGTTCTGGACGGTCTACTTCGCGAAGCTGCTCGCGATCAGCTACCTGCTGATGCGCTTCATCTTATACGGCACGCGCGTGCTGGCCTACTACTTCGTGCACGGAGTGTGGCGGTTCTTCTGAAATAAGCGGGTGAGCGGGCCGGCGCAACGCGCCGGCCCGCCGCGCACCACCGCGGCGCGGTCCGTTATGCCGCGGGCCGCTCCTCGGCTCGGAACGCTCCGCGCTGCGCTGGGACCGCGAAGGCGGCCGCGAGGCGCGCCAGCGCGACGGCCCCGAGCGACAGGCCGAAGTCGCGCACCGCAATGTCGTAGTAGCCCGGCACCAGCAGCAGATTGGCGATGATCCCCCACAGCCACGCGGCCACGAGCCACCCGCCGATGATCGGATAGAACGCCACGACGAGACCCGCGATGATCTCGACCACGCCGGCGGCCTGCATGAACGCGGCCGGGGACACCGGCAGTGCCTGCGCGGCCATCGGCGCCAGGTAGTGGGGCCAGTTCACGAGCACGTTGAAGAACTTGTCCACGCCCATGACGATCGGCGCGACCGTAAACCCAAACCGCAGGATGCGAAACGCGGAGTGCGCCGGAAGAACCGCCATGGGGAGGCGGTCGTCATGCAGTCCAGCCATATCGCTCCCTCCACCCTTCCCCTCATGGACGTACTTTTCCAGCCCTGGGCGCGGCCAAACGGCGCGGCCGCCGAAGGGGGGCGGACCGAATCCCTGCGCGGGCTATTCGGGGCGGATGTGCTGGTAGATCGAAAGCACCGCGATCACGTACCACCGCGTTTCGGCGAACGGCGGAATGCCGCGGTAGCGGTACACGGCGGTCGAGCCGGCGTTGTAGGCGGCGAGCGCCAGCCGCCAGTCGCGGAACTCGCGGATGCAGGCGCCCAACGTCATCGCGGTGCCGAGCAGGTTGCCCCACGCATCGCGCGGGTTGACGCCCGCCGCGCGCGCGGTGTGCGGCATCAGCTGTCCGAGTCCCGTAGCCCCTCGGCTGCTGACGGACGCCTGATTGAAGCGGCTCTCCACGTAGATCACCGCCGCGACGAGCCACGGGTCGACGCGCTGCTGCCGCGCCGCGACCACGAGCCGCTCGCCGAGCCATTCGGCCTGCGCGGACGAGAGGCGCGGATTCGTCGCGCGGGCGAGCGCGGCGATGGCCTGCGGCGTGCCGGGCTTGGCGGGATGAGGCGCCGCGCTCGTGAAAACGGTCAGGCGCGTGAGCCAGCCGCGGATGATCCGGTCTTGGAACGAGCTGTGCGTGTCCGCGAGGCCGCGCGTGAAGTACCGGTGCGCGTCCTGCATCTTGCCGGCCGCGGTCGCCGCGATCCCGGCCCAAATCCACGGTTCGGATGCCTCGGGATCCGCCTGGGCGGCCTGTAGGAATATCTCAAGCGCACGCGCCGGCGCGCCCGCGTTGTAGCGGCCGATGCCGTCGTCCATCATGTCGCCGATGAACGGAGGCTCCGCGGCCGGCTGCTCCGTAGACGGCGGGGCGGCGAACGCGGTCGCGGCGGGTGCGCCGAGCAGGACGACGAGGAGCAGGGCGGCGGTGGTGCGAAGGACACCTCGGCCGCGGCGGTGAGTTTCCCGCACGCCATGGGCGCTCGTGCCGAGTGCCGCGCCGACCGTCTCCCCCACCGATTGGGCGCTGTACATCGCACTAGGTTGTGCCCCGGCGGCATTGCCGGTATGACGTGGCCGCCGCCGGTTTGACGCAGTCGATCGAGCAACTGGGAACAAATTTCCGCGGCAGTTGCGGTCAATCCTGCCAAGGACCTGCGGACGTTATCGGAGAACGCGGCGACGGGGCTCGAGGAAATCGTCGCGGCGAACCGCGGAGGGAGCAATGATGCATCGGCAGCGAGGATGGACGGCGGCGCATCACGGGGCGGTCGCGCGGCTGACCGCGATCCCGATCGCGGTGGCCGCGGCGGCGATGATATCGTGGGCGCCCGCGTCCGGCGCGGCGGCGAAGATTCCCACGTGCGTGCCGCTCGAGCGGATCGAACCCGTCCCGGTGGCCGGCGACCGGTATTACCACCGCACGGGCGGCGCGGCCGACGGACCGCTGCGATACGCGGCCGCGGTGCGCGAGGAGATCTACCCGGCCGGGACGCCCATCGACGTGGCGCTGACCGTCCGCAACGCCGGACCATCGCCCGTCGCCCTGTCGTTTGTGACCGCGCAGCGCGTCGACGTCGTGCTCTTCGACGATACCTGCCGGGAGATCTGGCGGTGGTCGCGCGGCCGGATGTTCGCGCAGGTCCTCGGGACCTTGACGATCGCACCGGGCAGCATCGTCACGTACCGGATCCGGTGGGACCAGCGCGATCAGCACGGCCGGCAGGTGCGTCCCGGCGCGTACGAGGCGCGCGTGGTGTTTCTCGGGAGACGGTCGCCGGGCGCTCCTCCCGTGGTCCTGTCGCCGCTCGAGTTTGCGGTGCGCTAGGGCAGAGCCTTCGTTCACCCATAGTTGCGCACCTCGTCGATCGCGGCGCGTGCGTCCGCCACCGTGGCGAAGGCCCGGAACTGCCGGGTCAGGCCGGCGATGGCGAGGATGCGCTCGAGGGGAGAGCCGGCCGGTACGATCAGCGCGAGCGACCGCCGGTGCGTCGACAGGTCCCGGCCGAACGCGAAGAACTCGCGAATCATCAGGCTGTCGATGTAGCCGGCGTGCTCGAACGAGACGACCACCGCCGTCGAGTCGGCGCGGGCCGCGTCGGCCAGCGTCCGGCGGACGGCCTCGACACACGTAGCATCGAGGTCGCCGAAGGCCTCGACGACCGGCATTCTGTCCACCCACGTCAAGCGCGCTCCGGCCGCACCGGACTGCGGCCGGGCCGGAGACTGCGTCGCGACGACCCGGGTATCTCGCGAGCCGCGGTCGGCGTCCGGCGCGGCGGTCGCGGATTGCATGGCCGCCCCTTCTGGTGCAGGAGCCCCGGCCGGCTGGGCCGCCCCCTCCTGGCGTGACAGCCGCATGACGACGGTCACGGTCGTCCCGCCCGGGGTTTGCCGGACGTCCACGGAGTCGGCGAGCTGCTCGATCAGACGGAGTCCATGGCCGCCGCCGTCGGGCGCGTGCGCCGAACGCCAGGTGCCGGTGTCGCTGATCGTGACGCGGACTGCGCCGGCCTCGCGGACGCCCTGCACCTGGACCGCGCCGCCCGCGGCGCGGTACGCGTGCTCGATCGCGTTGTTCACCGCTTCGCCGACCGCCACGGTCAGCGACGCCGAGCGCTTCTCGTCCAGCGCCGCCACGCGCGCCAGCCGGCGCACGGTCTGGCGGATCACCGCCGCGCTCGCCGGTTCCGCGGGGAGGGTGAGGTCGAACCGGTCCAGCGGCGTGGCGTCGAGTCCGAGCGCGACGATCGCGACGTCGTCCGAGGCGCGCTGGTCGCCAAGCACCTGTTGGAGGATGGCGCGCGCGGGGTCCCCGGAGGGCGCGGCGAGCTCGTGCCGCGCCGCCTTCATGAGGGCGTCCTGTCCCGCGGCGAGGTCGCGTTCGTGTTCGATGAGCCCGTCCGTGTACAGCACGAGAAGCGCCCCGGCCGGCAGGGTGACGGTCCACGACGGCGCCTGCGGGCCGGAAAGGTAGCCGAGCGGCACGCCGGCCGTCGGCAGCGCAACGGGGTCGCCGCCGGGCACGGCCAGGACCGGCGCGGGATGGCCGGCCGTCGCGTAGGAGAGCACGGACGAGACCGGATCGAGTACGGCGACGATCGCCGTGGCCATCGTGTCGTCGTGCGCCAGCGCGAGCGCCCGGCTCGCCTGTTCGAGCACCGCGGCCGGCTGCTCGTGCTCCAGGGCGGCGGTCCTGATCGTCTGACGGAGCTCGCCCATGACGACCGCGGCCGCGAGGCCCCGCCCGGCGACGTCGCCGACCGAGATCACGATCATGCCGGTCGGCAGCCGGAAAACGTCGTACCAGTCGCCGCCGACGTTCGACTCGCGGGCGCCCGGCTGGTAGACGGTGTGGATCGTGAGGCCCGGCACCTGCGGGATTGCGACCGGAAGGAGCGCCCGCTGGAACGTCTCCGCGGCATGATGCTCGCGCTCGTACAGGCGCGCCCGTTCCACCGCCTGCGCGCACTGGTGTCCGAGCGTTCGCATGAACGTGACCTCGTCCCGGCCGAAACGCCGCGGCGCGCCGAAGTTCACGTATAGGACCCCGACCGCGCTGCCGTGGGTGATGAGCGGCACCGCGGCGCGGGCGCCGTCCCGGAGGACCTCGGGCAGCTGCTCGCGCTCCGGGTAGAGCCTCTCCAAATCAGCCTCGGTCTCGAGCCAGACGACGCGCCCGGACTCCAGGCACTCCGCGATGCCGCCGAACTGGCCGGGCGAAAATCGCCGCCACCGCCGGGTGATCTCAGGGGGGTAGCCTTGGGCGTGGATCATCTCGAGCGTGCCGTCCTCGGCGAGCAGGGACACCGCCGCGGCGCGCGCGCCGAGCGCCTCGACGGCCTGCGCGACGATCACCGCCGCGACGTCGCGCGGGGTCACCGCCTCAGAGAGCGCGGCCGTGACCGCGGCGAGGCGCGTCGCCTGGTCGACGGCCCGCTCGGCGGTCCGGCGGGCGTCTTCCTCCGCGAGTATCCGCCGGCGCAGTTCGTTCGCGGCGGCGGCCCGGTCTTCGACGATCCGGGCGACCGTCAAGACGATGATCGCCATCATGGCCATGAACAGCGAGAGGTACAGGAGCGAGACGTTGGGCTGCGCGGCGGTGACGGCGAAGGGCCCCAGTTCGTGGAGCGTGCCGACGACGGCGACCGCGGCCACCAGTGCGACGACGGTCGTCGCGTCCCGCGCGCCGAAGCGAAACGCCGCCCAGATCAGGAACGGCACGATCGCGAACCCAAACGGATACCGGCTGCCGAAGACCGCGACGCTGACGCCGAGCAGGGCCACCAGGAAGATCAGCCGTTCCACCGTGCCGCGGGCCGTCCAGTCGACGCGCGGGGCGGCCGCCCACAACAGCACCAGCGGGGTCACCACCAGCGCCCCCGCGGCGTCGCCAAACCACCACGTCAGCCAGACGGGCACGTACATCCGCCACGACGCGAATCCTGCCAACGCCAGCGACGTCACCCCGATCGTCGCGCTCATGGCGGTGCTGAGCAGGGCGGCGGTAAGGGCGAAGCGGACGATATCCTCGAGACGATCGAAGGCGCGGCGGCCGCCGGCGTACCGGTTCACCAGCCACGTCGCGGCCACGGCTTCGAGCGTATTGCCGGCGGCGATGCCGAGCGACGTCCAGACGGTGCCCGCGGTCGTCAGGTTGGCCGCGAACGCCCCGAGGAACACGCCCGGCCACGCGCGCGGGCCCCGCAGCAGGAGCGCCGCGATCGCGATCCCGGTCGGCGGCCAGACCGGCGTCGCGCTGGGATGGAGAAAGGCCAGGCGGAGGCCGGCTTTGGCCGCGAGAAAGTACGCGGCGGCGAGGATCGCGACCTCGGCGATCCGTGCCATCGGTTGTAGATTCCGTCCGGGTGGCGGCGTGCGCATCAAAATCGAACCTGCATTCGCGCGCCGCCCGAAACTTCCTCCGCTCGGGGTGTTCAGACCGACCTCGTGAGGCCCCCGTCCGCGCGCAGGTTCTGGCCGGTGATGTACCCGGCGTCCTCGCTCAGCAGAAACGCCACCGTTCGCGCGATCTCGCGGAGCGTGCCCGGACGGCCCGCCGGGATCCGGCCGGCGGTCTCGGCGTCGACCGGATAGCTCTCGACGAAGCCCGGCAGGACGTTGTTCATGCGGATGCGGTGCGCCGCGTACTCGTCGGCGTACATTTTCGCGAAGCCGGCAAGGGCCGCGCGCAGCGCCGACGAGACGGGAAACGCCGCGCTCGGCTCGAACGCGGAGAAGGTCGAGATGTTCACGATGCTGCCGCCGCCTTGGCCCAGAAACACCGGCGTGACGAGCCGCGCCATGCGGACGACGTTGAGCAGCAGGAGGTCGACGCCGGCGAGCCAGTCCGCGTCGGTGAGCTCGAGCAGCCGGCCGCGCGCGGGATGCCCCGTCGAGTTCACGACCGCGTCGATGCGCCCGAAGCGTTCGAGCGCCGCGTCGACCACGCGGGCGAGATCGGCCGGATTCGTGACCGAGCCGGCGATTCCGACGGCGCCGTGGGCGCGCACAGCGGCCGGGGCGCCGGACGGGGAGAGGACGGTGAGCCGGTAGCCGCGGTCCGCCAGTTCGGCGGCGACGGCGGCGCCGATGCCGCGCCCGGCTCCCGTGACGATGGCCGCGCGTTCGACGGTCATGCGCTGTACTACGTCGCGGCGTTCCGCGGACCTTTGCACGGCGTCCTTCTTATAGAAGGAAGGCGACGGAGAGGGAGGCTTCGATGACCGGAGACGGTGGAGGGATACCGGCGTCACTACGAACGGCAATCGAACAACTTCACGCGGCGATCGGCCGCGCGGCCGGCGGTGACCCGCGCGCGATCCAGGCGCTTTACTCTCATTCCGGCGACGTCACCGCGTTCTACGGGTGGGGCGGGTACGAGCGCGGCTGGGACGCCGTGCGGGAGCGGTGGGACTGGGCGGCGGCGCAGTTCGGCGGCGGTACCGTCACGTATCAAAACCTCACGACGGTGGCGACGGCCGAAATGGCCTACACAACCGACGTGGAGACCTTTCGGGTGCGCCTCGCCGGCCGGCAGGCGGCCGGCAACCATGAAATTGAAGCCGGCGTCGCCGGCCCGGCGGAGTGGTCGAACCGCGTCACGCACATTTTCCGGCTGGAGGACGGCGCGTGGCGCCTCGTCCACCGCCACGCCAACCGTTTGGAAGCGCGTGTGCCGGCGGCAGACCGCCGTTAGTCGCGGTACGCGGCCTGCACGTGGTGGCGAAACGTGCGGGATAGTTAACATTATGTTTCCCTATAGGTCGTTCCTGGTCGATAATGATGGTACGGAACGCCGGGCCGCGTCCGGCATCCTTCGTGTGAGCCCGCTTACGCGGGACGCGGCGGCGACGGCGACCGACAGGGAGGGGACGGGAGTGCCTCAACAGTCGATGCAGGCGAAGCTTCGCGTGGTCTGGACGCCCGGCGTCGCGGACCCCGCGGACGTCGCGTCCGAGTGGGCCGCCGCGCTCGAGGACGGCAATCTGGTGCCCGCGGCCGGCGTGACGGCGATCCGGCCGGAAACCGGGCCCGAGCGGACCGCCACGCTGCTCATGCTGGTGCAGGGCGCGGCCACGCCGAATGAAGGGCTCGCGCTCGCGTCGCGCCGGGCCGCCCGCGTCCTGGGCGACGACCCCCGCGTGTCCGAGATACGCGCCGTCGCGGCCTGGCCGGTCCCCTAGCGGCTTCCCCCGGTTTCGCTGGACTCGTGGGTGCTCGGCGGCGCTGAATCCGCCGCGGGGTGATATTGGACCGGCCCGAAGATGCTGCCGGCCAGCCAGATCAGAAACCAGGCGACAAAGATTCCCATCGCGGCGTGCTCAGCCCGCCTTCGCCGGCTTCAATTTCATGGGTGCCGGCTGAGCATCGGCCGGGACGGCGGCGAGGCGCCGCAGGCCGGCTTCCAGATCCGCGATCAGATCCTCCGTTGCTTCCAACCCGACGTGCAAACGCACGAGCGTCCCGCGCTCCGACCACGGCCGCACCGTGCGGCTGGCCGTCAGCTGCGCGGGCAGGATGAGGCTCTCGAATCCGCCGAAACTGGCCCCGATCTTGAACAGCGCGAGGCCCTCGAGCATCGCGGCGACGGCCGCCTTCGACTCCGTCCGCAGCAGCGCCGCGAAGAGGCTCGACGAGCCGGTGAAGTCGCGCCGCCAGAGCGCGTGACCGGGATGGTCCGGCAGCGCCGGATGCAGCACCCGCGCCACCTCGGGGCGTCCGGCCAGCCAGCGGGCCACCGCGAGCGCCGACTCCTCGTGCCGCTGCATGCGCACGTGCAGCGTCCGCAGGCCGCGCAGCGTCTCGTAGCACAGGTCGGGCGCGACGCAGTCCCCGAACTCATCGATGCCGTCCTTGAGGCGGCGGAAGATCTCCTCGGTCCGGGCGGTGATCACGCCGATCATGACGTCGGAGTGGCCGGCGAGATACTTGGTCCCCGCCTGGATCTCGACGTCCACGCCGTGATCGAACGCGCGAAAATTGAGCGGCGTGGCCCAGGTATTGTCGAAGAACACCGCCGCCCCGCGCGCGTGCGCGGCGGCCGCGATCGCGGGGACATCCTGGATCTCGAACGTGAGCGAGCCCGGCGATTCGGTGTACACGACCCTCGTGTTCGGCCGGATCAACCCCGCGATTTCCCCCCCGATCGCGGGGTCGTAGTAGGTGGTGTCGACGCCGAACCGCGCGAGCACCCCCGTGCAGAAGTTCCGGGTGGGGGCGTAGGTGCTGTCCGGCACCAGGACGTGATCGCCCGCTCGGAGGAACGCCGCGAGCGCCTGCGTGATCGCGGAAAGGCCCGACGACGTGACGAGCGACCGGGCGCCGCCCGAGAGCTCCGTGAGGGCCTGCCGCAGCGCGAACGTGATGGGCGTGCCGTAGACGCCGTAGGACGAGGTGTCCCCGTACTTGCGCTCGGTACGCTGCTCGAACGCGTCCACCGTCGGGTACAGAATCGTCGAGGCGCGGTGGATCGGCGGGTTGACCGTGCCTTCGTGCCGTTCGGGGTTGCGGCCGGCGTGGACCAGCCTCGTCTCGCGTTTCATCATGACTCCTGCGCCGTGACGTTGACGATCACTTCGGTCGCGACCGCGACCGTGCGGTAGAGCGGTCAGCGGCCCCTCCAGACCTCCACCAGCCGGTCCGCGTCGGCGCGGCCGACGCCCCGCAACTCGAAGCGCACGTCGATCTGCCGGAACTTCGTCGGGTCCGCGCGGTCCTGGATGCCGGTGATGGTGGCGCTGAGGCCGGTCAGCGGGACGTCGTTGGCGGCGGCGTAGTTCTCGATCAGCGTGACGCCGCAGGACGAGATCCCGGCGAGAAACGACTCGGTGTTGCTGAGCGCCTCGGGCTTCGTGGACGAGTCGAGCACGAAGTGGTGGGTGCGCGCGCTGTTGAGCGCGCGGCCGGGCTGCCCGATCGACGCGCTGCGGACGGTCGTCGTGACCGTGCCGTCGGCCATATGGAGCCTCCGTGTGGGGACGTCGTCGAGGACTCTTCGCGGCTCCGGGCGCCGCGCTCCTGCCATTGGGAGCGGGGGAGGCGAGAGGGCGGACCGCGAAACGTGCCCACCGTGCGCCGCGTGCCCGCTCCATTCCGGCAGTTGAGTCTGCGGTGGCTGTTGATCCTTGTGCCGCTCTCGATCGCCGCCGCCGCGCTGGGCCGGTGGCCGCTGGCGACGTTTCTGCTCGCCGGCGGCGCCCTGCTCCCGCTCGCCGAGTTGATCGGCACCGCCACCCAGCAGATCGGCCTCCACGCCGGGCCGCGCGTGGGCGGTGTCCTCAACGCGACCTTCGCCAACGTCACCGAGTTCATTCTGGCGATCGTGCTGGTGGTGCACGGCGAGACCGCGGTCGTCAAGGCCGCGCTTACGGGCTCGATCCTCGGCAACCTGCTGCTGGTGCTGGGGTTGGCGCTGCTGGCCGGCGGCCTGCGCCATCGGACGCAGCGGTACAATGCCGCGGCCGCGGGCGTGCATTCGACGTCGCTCATGCTCGCCGTGGTCGGCCTCTTGATGCCGGCGCTGTTCTTTCTCACCGGCCGGCCGGACGCGCGTCATGGCGAGGCCGTCAGCGTGGCCGTGGCCGGTGTGCTGATGGTGCTCTACGGCGCGGCCCTCGTCTTCACGCACCGGACGCACGCGCATCTGTTCCATACCCCGGCCTCGGAGGAGCGTCCCCAAGGGTCGCGGGCGTGGGCGATCGGGGTGCTGGCCGCCGCGTCGGTGGTGGTGGCGATCGAATCCCAGCTCCTCGTCACGACGCTCGAGCCGGCGATCGGGGCGCTCGGGTTCTCCAAGTTCTTCACCGGCCTCATCCTGGTGCCGCTGTTCGGGAACGTCGTGGAGAACAGCGCCGCGGTGCGCTTCGCCCTGCGCGACCAGCTCGACGTGACGCTCGAGATCGCGATCGGCTCGTCCACGCAGGTCGCCTTGTTCGTCGCCCCCGCGCTGGTGCTGATCTCGCTGGCGGCCGGACACCCGATGGATTTCATCTTCACCACTTTCGAGGTGGCCGCGGTCGGCCTCGCGGTGCTGATCGTGACGTTCATCTGCCACGACGGACAGAGCAACTGGCTGGAAGGAGCGCAGTTGCTCGCGGCGTATGCCATCATGGCGGCGTCGGCGTTCTTCGTGACCTCGTTATGACCACATCGCGGGCGATCATCGGTCTCAGTCTCCTCGGCTTCGCCGACGCGCTCTACATGCTGGCCTACCACGAGGGCTGGATCGACCGGATGTGGTGTCCGTTCTTCGGCGACGGGTGCGAGATCGTCGGCCGCTCGCCGGAGTCCGCTCACGCGGGCGTCCCGAACGCCGCGGTGGGCGCGGCGGCATACGCGGGGATGGCGGCGCTCGCCGCGCTCGATGTTCACGCCCGCGACACGCGGCCGGCGGATCGCGCGCGCGAGGACGGCGTCGCCGCCCTGCCGGCCCTGGGGCTCGCCGGCGCCGCGACGGCCGCCGTCGCCGCGAGCGCGGTGCTTACGTGGAAGATGGGAACGCGCGTGCGGGCGTGGTGTTTCTGGTGCGTGCTGTCGGCCGGGATCAACACCGCGATTTGCGCGCTGGCCTGGCGCCAAGTGCCGGACGCCGTGCGTGAGGGCGGCGCCGGGCGAACTCGAGAGGAGGCAGTGACACGATGACGCCGACCACAGGAACATCCAGCGCAAGCCGGCAGGCGGACCTGCTCGACCGCGCCGGCCGGTATCTCGCCGGCGGCGGGCTCGGCCTCTTCGTGCTGCCGCCCGAGGTCAACCTCGTCATCGCCGAGGGCCGCGGCAGTCACATCACGGACCTCGGCGGCCGCGACTTCATCGACTACCATCTCGGCTCCGGCCCCGCGCTGCTCGGCCACGCCCATCCGGAGATCGTCGAGGCGGTACAGCGCCAGGTCGCCAAGGGCTCGACCTACTACTTCCTCAACGAACCGGTGATCCGCCTCGCGGAGCGGATGGTCGAGGCGATTCCGTGCGCGGACCAGGTCCACTTTGTGGGCTCGGGGACCGAGGCGACCTTCTTCGCGCTGCGCGTCGCGCGGGCCCACGCCGGCCGGCCGAAGGTTCTGAAGTTCGAGGGCGGCTGGCACGGCATGAACGACTACGCGCTGTGGGGCACCACCCCGTCCACGCCGAGCCACTATCCCAGCGCGGAGCCGGACTCCCTCGGGATTCCGGACGCCCTGCGCGGGCAGATCCTCGTCGCGCCGTTCAACGAGCCGGAGCGCGCCGTCGAGATCATCGAGCGCCATGCCGCGGAATTGGGCGCCGTCATCGTCGAGCCGCTGCAGCGGGTGCTGCTCCCCGTGCCGGGGTTCCTCGAGGCGCTGCGCGAGGTCACGCGGCGGCACGGCATCGTCCTCATCTTCGACGAGATCGTGACGGGTTTCCGGATTGCGTGGGGCGGCGCGCAGGAAAAGTACGGCGTCGTGCCCGACCTGGCGACGTACGGCAAGGCGATGTCCGGCGGTTTCCCGATGGCCGCCATCGCCGGACGCAGCGACGTCATGGCGCATTTCGACGCGCGGCGCACCGAGCGGTCGAAGCTCGTGTGGGCCAGCGGCACCCTCAACGGCAATCCCGTCAGCTCGACCGCGGGCCTCGTCGCCCTCGACGTGCTCGGCCGGCCCGGGGCCTACGAGCACTTCCACCGCATCGGCGGGAGGCTCCGCCGCGAGATCGAGGCGATCGGCCGGCGCCACGGGTTCTCGGCGCAGACGCCGGGGGAGGACGCGGTGTTCGGCGTGCGCTTTACGGACCGGCGGCCGCTCAGGACCTGGGCCGACCTGCTGACCTCCGACAAGGACCTCCATCTGCGCTGGTCGATCGAGCTGATCAAGCGCGGCATTCTCGTCAACCCGAACGAGAAGTTCTACATCTCGCTCGCGCACACGGACGCCGACGTGGACCGCACGCTCGCGGCCTGCGACGAAGCGTTCGCGGCCATCCGGACGTAGCGCGCCGTGAGCCCGCGCGAGCCGTCGGCCGTGCCGCCGCGTCAAGAGGGGGCGGCCGGCACCGACCCGGCCTACAGCGACTGGGCCTTCAATTGGGTCTCCACGCGTCCGGTGATCCGCGGCCGCTCGTACATGGTGGCGTGCGGCCACTATCTCGCCTGTGTGGCCGGGCTGCGCATGTACTCGCTCGGCGGCAACGCGTTCGACGCCGGCGCGGCCATGGTGTTCGCGCAATCGGTGCTGGAGTACCAGAGTTACGGCTTCGGCGGCGAGGTGCCGATCTTGACTCACGCCGCCGCCGACGGCCGGGTCGCGGCGGTGTCCGGCAACACGCGCGCGCCCGGAGCCGCGACGATCGAGTGGTTTCGCGAGCACGGCCTGACGCAGATTCCCGGCGACGGATTCCTGCCGGCGGGCCCCTGCGCCGTGCCGGACGCGCTCATCACGGTGCTCGACCGCTACGGACGGCTCACGCTGGAGCAGGTGCTGGGGCCGGCGCTTGAACTGGCCGCGAACGGGTTTCCGATGTACGAGGGAATGCGGCGGGCGATCGCGCAGCACGAAGCCCGCCTGCGCGAGTGGCCGTCGTCTGCGGCGCTCTTCCTGCCGGGCGGCCGGATTCCGGAGCTCGGCGACACCTGGAAGAACCCGAATCTCGCCCGGACGTTCGAGCGCCTCATCGAGGCGGAGCGCGGCGCCCGGTCGCGGGGCCGGCACGCGGCGCTGCGCGCGGCCCGGGACTACTTCTACCGCGGGCCCATCGCGCGGGAGATCGTCGCGTATCAGCGGGAGACGCAGGTGCGCGACGCCACGGGCACCGTGTCGGCCGGATTGCTCAGCGAGGACGACTTCGCCTCGTTCGAGACCAGCATCGAGGCGCCGGCGCGCGTGCGGTTCCGCGGGTACGACGTCTACAAGTGCGGGCCGTGGTCCCAGGGGCCGGTGTTCTTGCAACAGCTCACGCTGCTCGATGGGTTCGATCTCGCCGCCATGGGCCACAATACGGTCGACTACGTGCATACGGTCACAGAAGCCGCGAAGCTGGCCTTCGCGGACCGCGAGCGCTATTACGGCGATCCGGAGTTCGTGACGGTGCCGATGCGCGGCCTCTTGTCGGCCGAGTACGCGGCGTCCCGCCGCGGGCTCATCGACCCCCGGCGCGCGTCGCTCGAGCTCCGGCCGGGCGACCCGCATCCCTTCGAAGGCGCCGCGGCGCCGGCGGAGACCGCCGCCGTCGAGGCGCGGGGGTGGGAG